>JGI24517J20059_1000073_pt1 | contig 70635 bp, 77 predicted proteins | sample LinPmetageLP41_FD_20059 | JGI IMG/M metagenome (IMG submission 20059) | reverse complement strand
GTTGTTCGGGTTGTCCAATAAATCTAACTCAGTAGACTCACAACCAACCATAAGGGCCGCTGTTGCTAAGACTAAAGATATTTTTGATATTATTTTCATAAATTATAAAGGGTTTTATGTTTATTCATGTACTATAACAAGTAACTCTAAAAAATACTACCTCAAAATTTAAAGTTTTTTTTATATAAGTTTACGTTGCTATTTTTAAACTATGAATAAAGAAGAACATGTTTGTGAAGAGAAAGTTTTCGATACTTTGTATTTAAAACATTCTGCTTCTATAAGAAACTACATTTATTACAAATGTGGTAGTGAAGCACAATCATATGATATTTTACAAGAAGCATATATAAAGCTTTGGGAGAACTGCAAAAAAGTTACTCCAGATAAAGCAAAGTCATTTTTATATACTGTAGCAAACAATTTATTTTTAAATCAAGTAGCTCATAAGAAAGTTGTTTTAAAATTTGCTCAACATAAAAGCTATGAAGAAAACAGCTCTCAATCCCCACAATTTTTATTAGAAGAGAAAGAATTTAAACAAAAATTAGAAGTCGCAATTGCAAATTTAACAGACTTACAACGTGAGGCATTTTTATTAAGTAGGGTTGAAGGAAAAAAATATCGTGAAATTTCAGAAATTTTAGAAGTTTCAGAAAAGGTTGTAAGTAAGCGTATTCACGATGCTTTACAAGCTTTACGAAAAGACATTGATGGAATTTAATAAATACAAAGGGGTAGTAAAATGTAAATTAACTTGTTATAGTAAAAGATAACCAGAAAATGAAAGAAAGAGAACTTATAGATCTGTGGCTAAATAATGAAATTAGCGATGTACAATTGGCAGAACTTAAAAAGTCTGCCCAATATAAGTCGTATGCTAAAATTGATGCATATATGAAATCTATTTCTGCACCCTCTTTTAATGCAGAGGAAGGTTTACAAGACCTTAAACAAAACTATCTTTCACAATCAAAAGTTAAAAAATTAAATCCATATTCTAATCTATTAAAAATAGCTGCGATATTAACTATACTAATCGCTTCGTATGTTTTTTATACAACTACAACACCAATTGCTGTAGATACAACTTTAGCCAAGACAGAGTTTTTATTACCAGATACTTCTCAAGTAATACTTAACAGTAACTCAACTATAAAATACAAGACGTGGAACTGGGAAAGCAATAGAAATATATCATTAGAAGGTGAGGCTTATTTTAAAGTTGCAAAAGGAAGTACTTTTTCTATCAATACATCACAAGGACTGGTAACTGTTGTAGGAACTCAATTTAATGTTTCAACAAAAAACAATGAATTTACAGTAGCATGTTTTGAAGGTAAAGTAAATGTAACTATTCAAGATAATGTATATAGTTTAACTCAAGGTAAGACATTAAATTTATTAAATAATGAGATTGTACTGGGAGAGACAATTTTAGCAAATCCATCTTGGATGTTTAATGAGAGTAGCTTTGTAAACAAGCCATTATCAAAAGTATTTAACACATTAAGTAAAGAATATAATGTTGAGATAAATAGCAACTCTATTGAAAGCGACACTCTATTTACAGGAAGTTTTACCCACAACAATTTACAAACTGCATTAGAATCAATATGCGTACCTTTAGGTCTTCAATACACTATTAATTCTAACAGCGTTATAATACATGAAAAGTAAAAAAACAGGAGGTATTACATTATTCATTCTGTTCTTTTTTTTTGCTCTTTTCACTTCGGAAGCTCAAGTAACTTCAGAAAAAAAAATTCCTATTATTCAATTTTTACAAGAGCTTGAAAATAGATTTGAGGTTCGTTTTTCATATTCAAGAAATTCTTTACGAGAAGTACAAATATCATCCCCTGATTCGTTTAATAATATTGAGGAAAACTTAAACTATATCTCTCAAAATACAACTCTTCAGTTTAAAATAATAGACAATAGATACATTGCTGTAATTGCAGAAGAAACTTTCACATTATGTGGTGTAATTATAGATGAAAGTACTGGAAACCCTTTACCCGATGTAGCTATTACTATAGAAGGTGAATCTAATGGTGTATCCACAGATAGTAAAGGAGCTTTCACACTTCCCAATATTTCTGCATCAAAAAATATAATTATAAATTACTTGGGTTTTGGAGAAGTTACCTTTCCAGCCATATCATTTATTTCTAATAATCCCTGTAGAAATATATTTTTACAACCCTTAATAAACACTCTCGATGCAGTAACTATAAGTAGTTTTTTTACAAAAGGGGTGTCAAAAACAAAAACGGGAGCATTAGAAATAACTAAAGATGACTTCGGAATTTTACCTAATCTTATCGAACCAGATGTGTTACAAATTGCACAGACATTACCTGGCGTATACAGTTTTGATGAAACTGCTTCTAATATAAATATAAGAGGAGGAAATAATGACGAAACAACAATTTTGTGGGATAAAGCAAGAATGTATCAAAGCGGACATTTCTTCGGACTTATATCTGCTTTTAATCCTAATATTATAAAAAAAGTTGCTGTATATAAAAGCAGTACTCCTGCTCAATATGGAGAAAACACTTCTGGTATTGTAGCAATAGAAACGCAAGATAAAATTATTGATTCTGTATATGGGGGAGCTTCCATTAATCTTATTAGCACTTCACTTTTTGTAAATATTCCTGTAGATCAAAAATTTTCTTTTTTAGTCTCTGGTCGAACTTCAATTAATACTGGTTCTGGTAATCCTGTTTACAAAGAATTTTACAACCGTATTTTTCAAAATACTATAATTACAAATTTAAACACAGACACTTCACAAGGAGTGCGCTCTACAGACGAATCGTTTTCGTTTTACGATATAAATATTAATGCACTTTGGGATATTACACAAAAAGATGAAATACGTTATCACTTTTTAGTTTTTGATAACCAACTTGAATTTACCGAAAATTTTGTGCAGCCAGAATCGACTATTAGTAATGTTAGCAATCTTCAACAAAACTCTAATCTTAATAGTCTTTCTTGGAAACGTAATTGGAATCCTAAACTTACCTCAACAGCTTTTGGTTATAATTCAAATTATAGTTTAAACGAACAAGAAGTAGAAATCTTTAGTAATACTTCTCAATCTCAAGGAAATGAGGTAAAAGAAAAAGGAATACAACTTGACGTAAACTATTTATTTAATAAGAACTTTAGTGTTTTAGGAGGGTATCAATTTTTGGAAACAGAAATAGTAAACACGAGCACTTCTCCTTTAAATAGTATCGAAAAACCTCTAAACACAATGGAGATTGTTTCTTATTTTCTTTCTATTAATTACTCCTTTTTAAAAAAACTAAACTTCTCTCCTTCTTTTCGATATAATGATTATAAAAATGTAAATGAGACTTTTTTTGAACCTCGGCTTTTACTTAATTATGCGCCAAATAAAGAATTAACTGTCTTTGTTTCAGCAGAAAGAAAAACACAAGCTATATTTCAGCAAAAAAATTTCGAAAACAAGTTGCTTGGTATCGAAACAAGAAGATGGGTTGTTACAGATAAAAATGCACCTATTATAAAAAGCAATCAATTTACCTTAGGAAGCACATATTCAAAAAAAGGCTGGATTATAGATATTGAAGCCTATTTAAAAAAAGTAGATGATATTGCCATAGTAAACCAAGGATTTAGAAATCAATTTCAAAATGAAGAAGGCATTGGAAATTACATAGTTAAAGGAACTGAAATTACTGTAAATAAAAAAACCAAAAACCTAAGTGTATGGCTAAGTTATGCACTTTCTAAAAACGAATATACTTTTAACTCTTTATCCCCTGCCACATTTCCAAACAATCTAGATGTACGACATACTGCTAATCTAGCTGCCAATTACCAAATAGGAAATTTTAATTTTGCCAGTGGATTAAAATGGAATAGTGGTTTACCTTATACAATTCCTGTTGAAGGCACCGAAATAACACAGGCAAATGGTGAGAATAACATTAATTTTAACGACCCCAATGCAGAAACACTTAAAGATTACTTCAGATTAGATTTTTCGGCAGAGTATCGTTTTAAAATAGACCCTACATTTTCGGGTAAATTAAATATTGCATTAATCAATTTACTGGACAGAAAAAATGCTTTAGATACTTATTATACGCTCAATACAGATGCAAATAATAATGTAACTATAAATCGTGTTGACCAATTTTCGTTAGGTTTTACACCCAATGTTTCTTTTCAGTTATTTTTCTGAAATTACATACGCTCCGGAACGTTTATTCCTAATAAATTAAATGCAGTTTTAATTACTGAAGCTACAGCTCGAGACAATTCTACTCTAAAAACTATTTCTGAAGGAGAATCCGCTGATAAAATTGAAACGTTTTGATAGAATGAGTTAAACTCCTTTACCAAATCGTATGTATAATTTGCAATTAATGCAGGACTATATTGAGAAGCAGCCATTTGAATAACATCTGGAAACTGCTGAAGTATTTTAATAACCTCTTTCTCTTTTTCGTGTAGCACAAAACTTGATTCTATATTTGAAAGTGAATTTTGACTAACAGAAGATATTGAATCTGCTTTTCTTAAAATAGATTGAATTCTAGCATATGTGTATTGTATAAAAGGTCCTGTATTTCCTTGAAAATCTACACTCTCCTCAGGATTAAAAAGAATTCTCTTTTTAGGATCTACTTTTAAAATGTAATATTTTAAAGCTCCTAATCCAATAGTATGATATAATTCGGCTTTTTCTTCGGTAGTAAAGGCATCTATTTTACCTAATTCTTCACTAATTTTTTTAGCTGTTAGAGACATATCCTCAATTAAATCATCTGCATCAACAACAGTCCCTTCTCTACTCTTCATTTTCCCAGAAGGTAAATCTACCATTCCATAACTAAGATGAAATAGATTTTTTGCCCAATCAAACCCTAGTTTTTTCAATATTAAGAACAATACCTTAAAATGATAATCCTGTTCATTACCCACAGTATAAATCATCCCTTTTACATCTGGATAATCTTTTACACGTTGTATAGCGGTACCAATATCTTGGGTCATATATACAGCTGTACCATCACTACGCAAAACTATTTTTTCATCCAGTCCCTCGTCTGTTAAATCACACCACACAGAACCGTCTTCTTTCTTAAAAAATACTCCTTTTGCAAGTCCTTCTTCTACAAATTCTTTTCCTAGGAGGTACGTGCTACTTTCATAATATAGTTTATCAAAATCAACGCCTAATGAATTGTATGTTTTATCAAAACCATCATATACCCAGCCATTCATTTTTTTCCATAAAGCTACTGTATCTGCATCACCAGCTTCCCATTTTCTTAGCATTTCTTGTGCTTCAATAATAGAATTTGCTTGAGCTTTAGCCTCCTCTTCAGTTTTACCCTGTGCTTTTAGTGCCTCAATTTCCTTTTTATATTCCTGGTCAAATTTTACGTAAAAATTACCAACCAGTTTATCTCCTTTTAATCCTGTAGATTGAGGAGTCTCTTCTTGACCATATTTTTTCCAGGCAAGCATACTTTTACAAATATGAATCCCTCTATCGTTTATAATTTGAGTTTTATAGGCTTTTTTTCCTGAAGCTTTTATAATTTCGGCTACCGAATATCCCAAAAGTATATTTCGAATATGGCCTAAGTGTAAAGGCTTATTTGTATTAGGAGAAGAGTATTCTACCATCATAGCCTCAGATCCTAGGGGTTGTTTCCCAAAATCTGTAAAATCTGATACTTCTTTAAAGAAATTTAAAAAATAGGCATCACTTAATACCAAGTTTAAAAAGCCTTTAACAACATTAAATTTTGAAACCTCGTCAATGTTTTCAACCAAATATGCGCCAATTGCTTCACCTATTTGCACTGGATTTCCTTTAACAACACGTAGCATAGGAAATATCACTACAGTAATATCACCTTCAAAATCTTTGCGGGTTGCTTGAAATTCTACCGTTTCTAATGAAACACCGTACAGTTGTGTAATTGCCTTTTTAATTTCGGCACTTAAGCTTTCTTGAAGCGTCATAAGTAAAAAATTTGGTTGCAAAGATACGAGAATTTTAAAGTTTCATTCTCTTGTAAATCTGTATCTTTAAAAGAAAAAATGCTTGTAAATGTTTCTTACAATAATAAAGAGATAATAAAAAAAATAGATTTAGAATTAGGTAAACCTTTTATATTAGCCGAACGAATAAAATTAAAAGGAATAGGCTCTCCAAAGCTTATTATAACTGAAACAAGCACACAAATAAACAACCTTTTATTACTAGATAATAATAGAAATGTATGTAATATAGAAATACGCCCTAAAGGAATTATCGTGGGTTTTAGATCGCTTTTAGAATCGTATGGATTAATAATTCCTTATTATAAACTCACATTATATAAAGGGCAAGAAGCAGAATATTCTATTTATAGAGACAATTATTTTATTAAAGTAGCTGCTAAAGAAAAAAGTGTGCATACTTTTTTTAATAAAGTGTTATTAGAAAAAGCAAAACAAACTCCTACGCGATTAGAAGATATTGATTAATGAGAAATTTCCAGTTTCATTAAAATATCTTTTTGAGGATCATTGCCTATTATAAAAATGTGATCATCGAAAGCTTTAAAACCATTTTTTTCGTAAAATGAAATTGCCTGTGTGTTTTTCTCCCAAACTCCTAACCAAATAGTATTAATTTCTTCTTGTTTGGCTATTTCTATAGTTTTATGAAGTAATTGTTTACCAATATATCTTCCTTTAAACCCTTCTACTACATATATACGTTCTATTTCGAATGCATTTTTTAGCTTGTTGGTTGTTTGTGCTTTACCCTTATTGATTTTTAAATAGCCTACTAATTTACCTTCTGTCTCGGCAAAATAAAAATATGAATCCTCAATTTCTAATTCACATGCCAATGCATCTGCACTAAAATTTTCAGAAAGATAATTTTGCATATCCTCTTCTGTATTTTGTGAAGCATAGGTATTATAAAATGTCTGTTTAGAGATTTTTTGGAGTTCTAAAACCTCATCTCTTTTTACTTCTCGTATTGTAATACTTTCAGAAAACATTAAATACTAGCTTCGGTTTTTTAGAAAAGCACCAGCTACTAAGGCTAATACTCCAAGTCCAATCATTCCAAGTGTTTGATTGTTTAAACCCTCCTTGGCATTTACTTCTAACGGGCCAATATCTAATACTTGTTGCGGCACAAAGGCATTGTATAAGCCTAAAATTATTAACACTACACCAACTAGAAGTAATACAGTTTTTAAAACTTTCATTGATAGGGATTTTGGTTGAAAAATAAAGGTAGTTAATAATTACATAGTTGCGCATTTACCTTAACTGGATTTTAACTAACGTTTAATCTTAATAGAGTATCTTTAAACAAAAAACATTGAAAATACTACTTACCGGAGCAAATGGATATATAGGAATGCGTTTATTACCAGAACTTCTAGAGTTGGGTCACGAAGTAGTTTGCTGCGTAAGAGATAAAAACAGAATACCATTAGACCCAGAAACTAAAGAACGTATATCAATTGTAGAGGTAGACTTTTTAAATGAAGTAACTCCCGCCTTATTTCCAAAAGATATTGATGTAGCGTATTATCTCATACATTCTATGAGTGGATCTACAAGTAATTTTGATGAATTGGAAGCAAAATCTGCAAAAAACTTTAACGCGTATGTTGCTGAAACTTCTGTAAAACAAGTGATTTATTTAAGTGGTATTGTTAATGAAGAAACACTATCTAAACACCTCTCTTCTCGAAAAAAAGTTGAAGATATTCTGTATAAAGGAAACTTTAATCTTACAGTTCTGCGCGCTGGAATTGTAGTAGGAAGTGGTAGTTCATCTTTTGAGATTATAAGAGATCTCTGTGAAAAGTTGCCTATTATGGTCGCCCCAAAATGGCTTAAAACCAAAATACAGCCCATCGCAATACGAGATGTTATTTCGTTTTTATCTGGTGTTTTATTAAATGAGAAATGTTACAACCAGTCTTTTGATATTGGTGGTCCAGATATTTATACATATAAAGAAATGTTACTTATTTATTCTAAGGTTAGAAAATTAAAACTTTGGATTATATCTGTACCTGTAATGTCGCCAAGACTTTCCTCCTATTGGTTATATTTTGTAACCTCAACTAGCTATAAACTCGCTGTAAATCTTGTAGATAGTATGAAGATGGAAGTAGTTGCCAGAGACAATAAACTACAAAAAATATTAGGTATCAAACCTATTAGTTATGAAGAAGCCATTAAAAAAGCTTTTATAAAAATTGAACAAAATCTTGTAATTTCAAGTTGGAAAGATGCCCTCGTTGCTGGGAGAATAACCAACTTAAAAGGATACATACAAGTACCAAAGTATGGATGTTTAAAAGATACTAAAGAACTTAAAATTAAAAATCCAGAAAAAGTTTTAGAAAACATTTGGTCTATTGGTGGGAGAAAAGGTTGGTATTTTGGAAACTGGCTATGGAAAATTCGCGGATTTATGGACCAAGTGGTTGGTGGTGTTGGACTACGAAGGGGTCGAACCCATACTAACAAAATATATGCTGGTGATGCCTTAGATTTTTGGCGTGTAATTTATGCCGATAAAAAAGAAAAGCGTCTGTTATTATTTGCCGAAATGAAACTCCCAGGAGAGGCTTGGTTAGAGTTTTGCATTGATGAAAACAATATATTACACCAAACAGCCACCTTTAGACCCAAAGGAATATGGGGGCGATTGTATTGGTATTCGGTTTTACCGTTTCATTATTTTATTTTTGGAGGTATGATTAAAAATATCGCTAAAGGATAAACTTATTTAATTTTTAATTATTCTTTAGGTAAAAACACCTCTGCCATCATACAACGTGCACTACCACCACCACATGTTTCTATGGTTTCAAGATTACTGCTTAAAATTTTGCAATGCTTTTCTATAGCCTTAATTTGATCTGGACGTAAACTTTTGTGAGCAGCTTCGCTCATTACCATATATTTATGTTCTGCTCCTTGTAATTGTAACATATTACCAGCAAATTGGTGCATTTGTGCTTCTGTAATCTCAATAATCTCTTTACCATCTTTTTTAAGATTATTTACTACATTCTTTTTTTCTTGTTTATCGTCTATTGTATCTAAACAAATTATGGCAAAATTTTCGGCTAAAGCCATCATCACATTGGTATGATAAATAGGAAGTCGTTTTCCTTCTACGGTTTGATTTGCAGTAAAAATTACAGGCAAATACTCAAAATCTTCACAAAACTCAATAACCAATTCCTCATCTGCACGAGCAGATAATGCACAATATGCTTTACGGTTCACTCTATCTAGCAACAAACTTCCTGTACCTTCTAGAAAAAAGCCTTCATCTTCGGCACTGGTATAATCCATATAGCCTTTAATAAAATATCCTTCACTTTCTAGACGGTCCATAACCTCTTCGCGACGTTCTCTACGTCTATTTTCGGCAAACATTGGGTATAAACCAACCATACCATCTGCATGAAAACTCACCCAATTGTTAGGAAAAATAGAATCTGGAGTATCCATTTTTAGGTCATCATTTTCTACTATAACTTGAACGCCCACTGCTCTTAATTTTTTTACAAAAGCATCAAACTCTTCTTGTGCTTTTGTGTTAATTACGGCATTTTTTAAATCCAGATCTTCCTGAAAATAATTGTTTACTGCAGTTTGCTCGTTCATACGAAACGCCACTGGGCGAATCATTAAAATAGTGTTGGTAATTTGCTGTGCCAATGTTGCTAGTTTTAAGGGTGTAAATTTAAGTGTTTTTACTGATGTAAAACATGATAATATAGCGTAAATTAAAGCGATGTATTTTATATCTTATTTTTAAAATATTAAACACTTGTTTTGTTTTATAAGATTAGTAAATAAGATTACTTATTAGAATGTATAAGATAGATAAAGGTTATGGTGTTTATAAGTATGTTGTAGCGAATGTAAAATGAGCGACGAGATAATACGAAAATCCGATTTTTATTCAAAGTTGATTGACAAAAACTTCGTTCAGCTAAAGGAATTTTATGACCATTCATTTATGGAATTTTGCGAACTGAATTATTTGAAAAACGAAATTCTGACTTGCCAACTATTTGAACTTTTCCAATCAAGCATTTTCAGTACTAATCATCTTCTTGAAAGAATGATTAAATTATCACTAATAAAAAAACATACGATCGACTATGACTATTCCGACCTCGAAAATTACTCTGAAAAGCTAAAAGAAAGTGAATCGGAATTTGATAGTTTGACATTATTTAATTCACTAAAAAAAGCATTAGAAAAGGGATTAATTACGGAATCTGAATATAATTTTCTGATTGACTCAAAAAATGAGTTTCGGAATCCTTACTCACACGCTGAAATTGGTAAAATAATTAAGAATGATAATGACTTTACAGGTTTTATGTTCAATATTAATGACGTTAAAGAAAAATTGAAAACCGGAAAACCATTAGACATTTCTGAACCGACAATTATACCAAAATTTTCACCTGCGATTGCGCAATTTTTGCAAGAGAACAATTCCAGAGAACTTGCATTTGAATATTTTAAAGAGGTTTTCGGAATATTAAAAAAATTAGAAAACAGGATAACTGAATTAAAAAATAAAAAACACTAGCTACAACAAAGAACTGAGTTGAAAAAGTTCTTTTTAATGTAATTTCTAAAACAAAGGGTTGTTGTTTTTAGAAGTTGCCAAAACGAAACGAAACTGCCTAAGTTATGTAGTACGTTTCATAATCAAAACCGAGTGTATAAAACATAAAAACAATCAAGATGAATAAAATAATACTTACATCTATTAGCATAATCTTTGCTTTTAATTCAATTTTTGGTCAAATTTCAAATAAAAAATATATAGAAGATGTAAAATCAATAGATGCAATAATCAATGCATATTACGATGTTGTGTCAGGTTCAAGTAGTGAGCCATGGGAATTTGAAAGAGATAAATATATACATTCAGAAAATGCTGTAATAACAAGACTGGACGAAAATGGAAAAGCTGAATCACACGCTCTTGAAGCTGAATATATACCAATTGGATTATCACCGAAAGAGAATTTTTATGAAAAAGAACTTAAGAGAGTAGTTAGCAAATATGGAAATATTGCACAAGTTTGGAGTGCATTTGAAATAAGAACTGACCCAAAAACTGAATCAAATATTAGAGGCCTAAATAGTATTCAACTTCATTATGAAAATGGAAGATGGTGGATAGATAGTTGGACTTGCGAAATGGAATCTGAAAAAAACTTGTTAGTAACAGATTTTTTAAAAAAGGAATAAAAAAATTGTTCGCCAATGATAAAATTCTTCAGAAAAATTAGAGAGAAAATGTTGACTGAAAATAAATTCAGTAAATATTTACTATATGCTATTGGCGAAATTATCCTTGTGGTAATAGGAATCTTGATTGCACTTTCAATTAATAATTGGAATGAAAACCGAAAAAACACTATAGAGGAAAAAGCAATATTAGAAAGTTTATATGAAAACTTAAATTTAGCAAAAACACAATCTGAATCACTTATTGCTGAAGAAGATACATTAAAAGAAAGACTTATTCGTATTCTAAGAATTGATTCTAAATATAGTAAAACTGATTTTGAAAAAATACCAGATTCAATTTTTAAAAGTGCCGTTTGGGATTTACAAAGTGATCAGCCTACATTTAATGCTTACAATAATTTGAAAAACACCAATAAACTGAGCTTAATTAAAAGTAAAAAAATAAATGAAAAGTTTACAGATTTAGAGTTTCACCAAAACAAACTCAATGATATTCTTGAAGACAGATTAAGTGTACATCAAATTCGTGTAGATGACATTTTAGAGAAAGAAATTAATTTTATTCCATTAGTCAAATCTAATATACCAACTATAAATATTGAAAATGAAATACAAAATAATTACAAACAAATTTTAGATAACAAACGAATACGTAATTTATTGGGGATGAAATTGTCCTTTACTCAAGATGTTATTGATCGCAGACAAAATTTAGATGATGAAATTAGGAGTTTAATACTATATATAGAATCCGAATTAAATAATAGATAATTTAATCATCACGAAAAAAATAACCTCTATTTATGAAACGTGAAAAAAAATATGTTGCCTTTCTTAGAGGAATTAATGTTGGAGGAAACCATAAAGTGCCTATGGAACAACTTCGTAAAGAATTAGAAAAATTAAAATGTAAAAAAGTTGTAACACTTTTAAACTCTGGCAATATAATATTTGAAACTACAAAAGATGCCCCAGAGAACCTGGAAAATTATATTGAAAATCATCTCAAAAATACTTTTGGATTTCCCATTCCTGTTATTATTAGGAGTGCAAAAGAAATTTTAGCGCTGGTAAATACAGATCCTTTTAAACATATTAAAATCATTCAAGAAACCAGATTATATGTTTCATTTTTAAAAAAATCTCACTCCATTAATTTGCCTTTACCGTGGTTTAGTGATGACAGGTCTTACACTATTTTAGATATACAAAACACACATATAATTAGTGTACTTGATCTATCTGTTTCTAAAACTCCAAAAGCAATGGCAGCATTAGAAAAATATTTTGGAAATAACATCACAACAAGAAGCTGGAATACTATACACCGAATAGCAGAGAAATTAAATATAGAAACTTAGCAAGTTTGTTTTAATATTTCTTAAAGATTAAAAACTGGTGAGAAATGATAAAATTTAAAAAGTTTACATTATATCCTACAACTCTAATCTACAATAAATTAAATAGCAGGAAGTGTGAGTATTTTTAGATTAGTTTTTCATAAAATTATAGACAATTCCTACTCCATAACTTGGTCCTTGAAAAACATTTCGACCACTTATTACATAAGATAAACTTGCATAACCTCCAAAATTTTTGGAAAATGAAGTATATAATGAACCTCCAACTTTATGATAATCAACTCCAAACTCTCTAAAGTTTTGAGGTCTTGGTGTTCCTAAATAATCGATCCCTCCAAAAGAATGTTGATAGTCATAATATACATCGTAATACCATTTTGATACTGCTTTTCCTAACTTAAATACAATTGGGATACTATTTGGCACTTCCTCAAATTTAAAAATATAACCGCTTTGTAAAGTTGCAAACCAACCAGAATTAAATTTATAATGTAGAACTCCCCTAGTATCTATAGTAGTGGCCTGTTGCCCTATATCATTTAAACCACCGATATCGTAATTGCTAACTGGCGTAGAAAACCCACCTGCTGCACTAACTTCAAATATTCCATTACCAATAGGAGTTGTATAAAACCTGTATTTCAAAAATAGGGTAATGTCTTGGAGATCTTTATTTTCATTGCTTATTATAAAAGGCAATGATAGGCTGGCATCAAAATTATCTGTAATTCCGTAGTTTGCAAAAGCATTTATATAATAAAGACTTCTACTTAAATCTATTTTTTCAGTGCCGGCAAAATATTTTTTTGTGTCTTCAAATCCAAAACCTATAACAGCACTCCCATTTCCTTGTCCTTTGTAAAAACCATCTATTTTACCTTGAGATAAAGAAATAGTGTAGATAAACAAGAAACAAAACGTAAGATATGTCTTTATCATAAAAGGTGATTTTATGAGTAAGACGAAAATTTTGTAATAACATTACATTAATCCCGTACCAAAGGCATGGTGGTGCAACGAAGTAATCCTTCTTGTTTTGCAATTTCACTATACGGCACCTCTTCAACAGTAAAACCTTGACTTCGCAACCATGCGTTTAATCTTGTAAAGTTTTTTTCTGAAATAATTATATCTTCAGAAATAGAAAAAATATTACTATTCATATGATACATTTCTCTTTTATCTATATGAAAAACATTTTCTTTTCCGAAGAAATTTACCAACCATTCATACTCTTCTTCCACAAGAAAACCCTCTTTATGAATAATTGCTTTTCCTTTACCAATTGGCTGAAAACAACAATCTAAATGCAAAGCATTGTCTTCAGCTATCGTATTTGATTTGCGAAGGCTAAAGGATTTAACTTTTTTATGAGGAAATAATTTTTGAAGATGTTTTACAGCTTTCATATTAGTTCTTGCTGTAATATAATTCGAATAATCTTCGCCGTAATAAGTCCCTACAAAAATATAATCGCCATATGGCATTACATCACCACCTTCAATGTGTGCATCTTCTGGAAACTCAATAATTTTTGATGGATCAATTTGATCAATAACATGTTGCAGTGCATCAATTTCCTTAGATCTGTCTTCTAGAATATTTGCTATAATAAATTTATCTTCAATTACAAATGCAATATCCCTAGAAAAAATCTGATTATAATCTTTAATGATTTCTGGGCGATAGACCTTTATGTTGTATTTTTTAAAAACATTATTAACAGCTTCCATTTCTGCCACCATATCTTCTTCTGTAGGATATGTCCCTGCAGCAATATGTTCTGCAGATTTAGGATCGTAAGCATCTTCTAATTTTGGAACAGGACCGTTACTTCGTGCAGAGCCTAATACTACTTCACGAAGTCTTGATGTTTCGTTATTAATGTTTAGTTTAATCATAGTAACAAATATAAAAAAAGCATCCCTATGTTATGGGATGCTTTTATGTTCTTTATAAGTAAGATTTATCTTTTACTAATATCGTTAAATTGGCGTAATGTTTCGCCTATGTATACTTGTCTAGGTCTTCCAATTGGTTCTTTACGTAAACGCATTTCTCTCCATTGAGCAATCCAACCCGGTAAACGACCTAATGCAAACATTGGTGTAAACATTTCTACTGGGATACCTAATGAACGATATATAATTCCAGAGTAGAAATCCACATTTGGATACAATTTTCTATCTACAAAGTAAGGATCGTCTAAAGCTTCTTTTTCTAATCCTTTTGCTATATCTAATATAGGATCTTCAACACCTAAACTATCTAATACTTGATCTGCTGCTTTTTTAATAATCTTAGCACGTGGATCGAAGTTTTTATATACTCTATGTCCAAAGCCCATTAGCCTAAATGGATCGTCTTTATCTTTGGCTTTTGCCATAAATTTCTTTGTATCTCCTCCATCTTCTTTAATAGCCTCTAACATTTCAATAACCGCTTGGTTTGCTCCACCATGAAGTGGTCCCCATAAAGCAGCTATCCCCGCAGAAATTGAAACAAATAACCCAGCGTGTGATGACCCTACCATTCTTACTGTAGAAGTAGAACAGTTTTGCTCGTGATCTGCATGTAAAATTAATAATTTATCTAATGCTTCAACAACCATTTTGTTTTGAATGTATTCGCCACTTGGTTTTTTAAACATCATTTTTAAGAAATTTTCTACATATCCTAAAGAATCGTCTCCGTAATCTAAAGGTAACCCTGCTCTTTTTCTATAAGCCCAAGCTGTTAAAACTGGAAACTTAGCTAGAATCTTTACAATTGCATTATACATTTCTTCTTCGCTATCAACATTTACTGAAGAAGGATTAAAGGCAACTAATGCAGAAGTTAAAGAAGATAACACTCCCATTGGATGTGCAGATTTTGGAAATCCATCCAATATCTTTTTTACATCTTCATCCACATGAGATTGTGCTTTTATATCTGTATGGAATTTACTTAATTGATCTTTACTTGGTAATTCTCCGAAAATTAATAGGTAAGCTGTTTCAAGAAAATCTGCTTTTTCTGCCAATTCCTCAATTGCATATCCTCTGTAACGAAGAATTCCTTTTTCGCCGTCAAGAAATGTTATTGCACTTTCACAAGAACCCGTATTTTTATAACCTGGATCTATGGTAGTAACACCGTTTGTTACACTTCGCAAAGATTTAATATCTATTGCAACTTCATTTTCAGTTCCCGTTATTAAAGGGAATTCATATTTTTTACCATCTATTTCGAGAGTAGCTATTTCTGACATATATACGTTTTAATTTTATAAAAATTTCGGAACTGCTAAGATACAAATTATTGGACGATTTTTTAACACTATAACTCGCTCGTTAGGTTAAAAAATCCTTAAATATCTATTATACTACAATAAAACTAACATTAATAAAAAAACCCAACTGAAAGTTGGGTTTTAATTATTGAATTCTAATTTTCTATTTAATCTTAAATGCTTTTCCTTGTGGATAATACGCAACTTCGGCAAGCTCTTCTTCAATTCTTAATAATTGATTGTATTTTGCCATACGGTCACTACGAGATGCTGAACCTGTTTTAATTTGGCCACAATTAAGTGCTACTGCTAAATCTGCGATAGTATTATCTTCAGTCTCACCACTTCTGTGTGACATTACAGAGGTATATCCTGCATTGTGAGCCATATTTACGGCTGCTATAGTTTCAGAAAGTGTACCTATTTGGTTTACTTTTATTAATATAGAGTTTGCTATATTTTCAGAAATACCTTTTGAGAGTCTTTCTACATTTGTAACAAATAAATCATCACCAACTAATTGGACTTTATCTCCTATTCTTTCAGTAAGATATTTCCAGCCTTCCCAATCATTTTCATCCATCCCATCTTCTATTGAAATGATTGGATATTTTTCGCATAATGACGCTAAATAATCTGCTTGCTCTTTTGAAGTTCTAACTTTTCCAGTGTCGCCTTCAAATTTCGTATAATCGTATTTGCCATTTACATAAAACTCTGCCGCTGCACAATCTAAAGCAATCATAATTTCATCGCCTAGTTTATATCCAGCATTTTTAACAGCTTTTGCAATAGTATCTAAGGCATCTTCTGTTCCATCTAATGTAGGAGCAAAGCCACCTTCATCACCTACAGCAGTACTTAAATTACGGTCATGTAATACTTTTTTTAGATTATGAAATATCTCACTCCCCATTTGCATGGCATGAGTAAAATTTTTAGCTTTTACTGGCATCACCATAAATTCCTGAAATGCAATTGGAGCATCACTATGAGAACCTCCATTTATAATATTCATCATAGGAACAGGAAGTGTTTTAGCACTCACTCCACCTACATAACGGTATAAAGGCATTCCCAACTCGTTAGCTGCCGCTTTTGCTACGGCTAAAGAAACACCTAAAATTGCATTAGCCCCTAATTTTGATTTATTTGGAGTATGATCTAAATCTATCATTATCTTATCGATCAAAGCTTGTTCAAAAACGGAAACTCCAAGTAAAGTACCTGCAATTTTTCCATTAACATTTTCAACAGCTTTTAAAACTCCTTTACCCATGTATGCATCGCCTCCATCTCTTAACTCAACAGCTTCATGTTCTCCAGTAGATGCTCCAGATGGTACTGCAGCACGACCTATAAAGCCATTTTCGGTAACAACATCTACTTCTACAGTTGGATTACCTCTAGAATCAAAAATTTGTCTTGCGTGTATATCTATAATGATGCTCATGAGTTTTGTAATTTATGTTCTTTTATGTTTGCTATAAAATCATCAAATAAATAAGACGCGTCGTGTGGTCCAGGACTTGCTTCTGGATGATATTGAACAGAAAATACTGGCTTGTTTTTCATTCGTATTCCTGCAGCCGTATGATCATTTAAGTGTACGTGTGTAATTTCAATATCTGGATGCGCTTCTGCTTCTTCTCTATTAATTGCAAATCCATGATTTTGAGAGGTAATTTCTCCTTTTCCAGTAAGTAGATTTTTTATTGGATGATTAATACCTCTATGTCCGTGGTGCATTTTATAAGTAGAAATTCCATTTGCTAATGCCAATACTTGATGACCTAGGCAAATTCCAAATAATGGAGTCCCATTTTCAATTATCTTTTTGGTCAACTCAATCGCACCTTTAAGTGGTTCTGGATCTCCAGGTCCGTTTGAAATAAAATAACCATCTGGTTTAAAATCTTCTAATTCTGAAAAAGTAGCATTGTAAGGAAATACTTTAATGTAACAATCTCTTTCGGCTAGGTTACGAAGTATATTCTTTTTAATTCCAATATCTAATGCAGATATTCTATAAGTAGCATTTTCATTTCCGAAGAAATAAGCTTCTTTTGTAGAAACTTTACTTGCTAGTTCCAAACCATTCATATCTGGCACTTCTGCAAGTTGCTTTTTTAAACCTTCAATATTATCTACTTCAGTACTAATTACAGCGTTCATAGCTCCATTATCACGAATATAATTTACCAATGCTCGTGTGTCAATATCACTAATTGCTAGTAAATTGTTTTTTTCTAGAAAACTTTCTAATGAATCATTTGCAGCTGGACGAGAATAGTGATAACTAAAATTACGACAAATCAATCCTGCAATTTTAATATTTTCAGACTCTACTTCTTCATCATTAACACCATAGTTACCAATATGTGCATTGGTAGTTACCATTAGTTGTCCATAATAAGAAGGGTCTGTAAAAATTTCTTGATAACCTGTCATTCCAGTATTAAAGCAAACTTCGCCAAAGGCCGAACCTTCTTTCCCTCCTACAGCTTTGCCGTAGAAAATTGTACCATCTGCTAGTAAAATGAGCGCTTTTTTTCTTGTTTGGTATTTCATTGTGTAAAAATGTTTTGCAAAAATAACATAAAAAAAAGGGATAAACGAAAACGTTTATCCCTTTGTTATTTATAGAATAAATATCATTTATTCTTCTTCTTTTGTTGCTTTAGTTTCAACAGCAGGAGCAGCAGTTGCTGCAGCACTACCTCCACGACGACTACGACGTGTAGTTTTCTTTTTAGTAGATTTACCTGCGTTGTAGATCTCGTTAAAATCTACCAACTCAATCATTGCCATATCTGCATTATCTCCTAAACGATTTCCTAATTTAATGATACGTGTGTATCCACCTGGACGATCGCCTACTTTTACTGCAACTTCTCTAAATAATTCTGCAACTGCTTCTTTTTGACGAAGTCTTGCCATTACAATACGACGGTTATGCGTAGTATCTTCTTTAGATTTGGTAATCATTGGTTCTACAAACTGTTTTAAAGCTTTTGCTTTAGCAACTGTAGTATTAATTCTCTTATGCTCAATTAGGGAACAGGCCATATTTGCCAACATAGACTTTCTATGAGCTGTTTTTCTACCTAAATGATTTATTTTTTTTCCGTGTCTCATGACATTTTAATTTAATCATCATCTTGCTACAACCCTTATCGAGGAGCAAAATATGACGTATTAATCTTTATCTAATTTGTATTTTGAAAGATCCATACCAAAATTAAGTCCCTTCACATTTACAAGCTCTTCTAATTCTGTAAGAGATTTTTTTCCGAAGTTTCTAAATTTCATTAGATCATTTTTGTTGTAAGATACTAAGTCTCCTAATGTATCTACTTCAGCAGCTTTTAAACAATTAAGCGCACGAACAGAAAGGTCCATATCGATTAATTTTGTTTTAAGCAACTGACGCATATGTAGTGACTCCTCATCATATGTTTCAGTTTGAGCAATTTCATCAGCTTCTAAAGTAATACGCTCATCACTAAATAACATAAAGTGGTGAATCAATGTTTTAGCTGCTTCTGTCAATGCATCCTTAGGATTGATAGATCCGTCTGTGATGATTTCGAAAACTAATTTTTCGTAATCTGTTTTTTGCTCTACACGGAAATTTTCAATGCTATACTTAACATTTTTTATAGGTGTATAGATAGAATCTGTAAAGATAGTACCAAGAGGAGCGTTTGCTTTCTTGTTTTCTTCAGCAGGAACATAACCTCTACCTTTTTCGATAGTAATTTCGAAATTAAGGTTTACTTTACTATCCATATTACAGATAACTAATTCAGGGTTTAAAACTTGAAATCCTGAAATAAATTTCTGAAAATCACCAGCGGTTAATTGCTCACCACTGTTAACTGAAATAGTTACTGTCTCGTTATCTATCTCATCAATTTGCCTTTTAAAACGAACTTGTTTTAAATTCAAAATGATTTCTGTTACATCTTCTACTACACCTGCAATTGTTGAAAACTCGTGGTCAACACCTTCGATGCGAACCGAAGTAATTGCAAATCCTTCTAATGAAGAAAGTAATACTCGTCTTAATGCGTTACCAACAGTTAATCCGTATCCTGGTTCCAAAGGGCGAAATTCAAATTTCCCTTCGAAATCGGTAGAATTAATCATTATAACTTTATCAGGCTTCTGAAAACTAAATACTGCCATAGTGTGACTCGTGTGTTTTTATTATTTAGAATATAATTCGACGATAAACTGCTCGTTGATGTTTTCTGGGATTTGAAGACGTTGTGGTATAGAAACATAAGTTCCTTCCATTTTTTCACCGTTCCAAGTGATCCACTCGTAAACTTGACTTGCGTTACTTAACGAATTTTGAATAGCTTCAAGAGATTTTGATTTCTCTCTTACTGCCACTACATCTCCAGCTTTTAACTGGTAAGATGGAATGTTAACTTTTTCACCATTTACGGTGATATGACGGTGAGAAACTAATTGTCTTGCACCAGATCTACTTGGAGAAATCCCCATTCTGTATACAACGTTGTCAAGACGTGACTCACATAATTGCAATAACACTTCCCCAGTAATTCCAGGAGCTGCTGTTGCTTTTTTAAACATATTTCTAAATTGACGCTCTAAAACACCATAGGTGTATTTTGCCTTTTGCTTTTCAGCTAATTGGATTGCGTATTCAGATTTTTTTCCACGACGACGGTTATTACCGTGTTGTCCTGGAGGGTAATTTCTTTTTTCGAAGGATTTGTCTTCTCCGAAGATAGCCTCACCAAACTTACGGGCTATTTTAGTTTTTGGACCAGTATATCTTGCCATTTCTTATTTGATTTTGAAGGGTAAACTAAATTAAGGTCTTATTCTCATCCTCTAGTTTACGAATCCCTCAGATTGATATTTACTATTAATTAAACTCTTCTTCTTTTTGGAGGTCTACAACCATTATGAGGCATTGGAGTAACATCAATTATTTCAGTTACTTCAATTCCTGCATTATGAATAGAACGAATTGCAGATTCTCTACCGTTACCTGGACCTTTTACATAAACTTTTACTTTACGTAAACCCGCCTCGTGAGCAACTTTAGAACAATCCTCTGCAGCTAATTGAGCAGCATAAGGAGTATTCTTTTTTGATCCTCTAAAACCCATTTTACCGGCAGATGACCAAGAGATTACATCTCCATTTTTATTTGTTAACGAAATGATAATGTTGTTAAAAGAAGCTGTAACATGCGCCTCTCCAGTTGATTCAACATTAACTTTACGTTTTTTTGTAGTTTTTGAGCTAGACTTTGCCATATCTCTGGTTATTTAGTTGCTTTTTTCTTGTTAGCAACAGTTTTACGTTTTCCTTTTCTAGTACGAGAGTTATTCTTAGTACGTTGTCCTCTTAAAGGAAGACCTGCTCTGTGACGAATACCTCTGTAACATCCAATATCCATTAAGCGTTTAATACTTAATTGAATTTCGCTACGTAATTCACCTTCAATTTTGAAAGATCCTACAGCGTCACGAATTGCACCGATTTCATCATCGTTCCATTCGCTTACTTTTTTGTCTTCGCTAACTCCGGCTTTTTCCAAAATATCTTGGGCTCGGCTTTTACCAATTCCGAAGATATACGTTAACGCGATTACACCCCTTTTTTGTTTAGGGATATCTACACCTGCGATTCTTGCCATAACTTATCCTTGTCTTTGTTTGAACTTTGGGTTCTTTTTATTAATTACATACAATCTGCCTTTTCTGCGTACAATCTTGCAGTCGGCACTTCTCTTTTTAACGGATGCTCTAACTTTCATTACTTAGTATCTATACGTTATGCGAGCCTTAGATAAATCGTAAGGACTCATTTCTAATTTAACTTTGTCTCCGGGTAATAATTTAATATAGTGCATACGCATCTTACCCGAAATATGCGCCGTTACAATATGACCATTCTCCAATTCTACACGAAACATTGCATTAGACAATGCTTCTACGATGCTTCCATCTTGTTCAATTGCTGATTGTTTTGCCATAACTATGCTACTGCTTTTCTGTTTTTACCTGATTTCATCAAACCATCATAATGACGATTTAATAAATAGGAATTAATTTGTTGCATTGTATCGATAGCAACACCAACCATAATTAATAGTGATGTACCACCAAAAAATAATGCCCAACCTTGCTGAAGCCCCATTATCTTAACAACAATTGCAGGAAATATTGCAATTAGAGCTAGAAATATTGATCCAGGCAATGTTATTTGAGACATAATTCTATCTAAATATTCGGCTGTATCTGTACCAGGTTTAATTCCAGGTATAAATCCTCCACTACGCTTAAGATCATCTGCCATTTTATTGGTAGGAACTGTAATCGCAGTATAGAAATATGTAAATATTATAATTAAGATCGCAAATACAACATTATACCATAATCCAAAAATATCACTGAAAGTTGCTTGAACAGTTTGTGCCCAATCACTCTTAGATAATCCAGCTACAGCAGAAGGTACAAACATAATTGCCTGAGCAAAGATGATTGGCATAACTCCTGAAGCATTTAATTTTAATGGAATAAACTGTCTCGCACCAAATATATTCTTTTCGTAACCTCCACTAGCTGTTCTTCTAGCATATTGAACTGGAATTTTACGTACAGCCATTACTAATAGAATACTTAATAAGATAATCACAAACCAAATTACTAATTCAATAAGAATTAATATAGCTCCACCATTACCCGCTTCTAATCTAGAAACAAAGTTTTGAGCAAACGATAATGGTAATGTTGCAATAATACCTACCATAATTAATATAGAGATACCGTTACCAATACCTTTATCGGTGATTTTCTCTCCTAACCACATTGCAAAAATACAACCTGTTACAAGAATAATCGTTGAAGAAATATAAAACATTGGGGTTTGACCCAATATAAAAGCCTCAACAGGAACACCTAAAGCTGGAAGTCCAAACAAATAACTTGGTGCTTGAACCAAACAAATACCAATAGTTAACCATCGTGTAATTTGATTGATTTTCTTTCTTCCGCTTTCACCTTCTTTTTGTAATTTTTGTAGATAAGGAACAGCTATCTGCATTAATTGTACCACAATGGAAGCAGAGATATATGGCATAATACCTAATGCAAAAACAGAAGCATTTGCAAAAGCACCTCCTGTAAAAGCATTTAATAATCCGCCAATTCCACCTGCATCAAACTTACCCGCAAATTCTGCAAGTCTAGACGCATCAATACCAGGTAATACAACCTGAGCACCAAAACGATACACTAACAGAAGACCCAAGGTAACCATAATGCGATTTCGCAGTTCCTCTATTTTCCAAACGTTTTTTAAGGTATCAATAAATTTCATCCTTATTCTAAAATTACATGGTTACTACTTCCCCACCAGCAGCTTCGATAGCTTTTTGTGCTGAGGCAGTAAACTTATGAGCAGATACTTTTAATTTTGCCTTTAATTCTCCTCTACCTAAAATCTTCACCATTTCACTTTTTCCGGCTAGACCTAAACCAACTAAGGTTTCAAAATCTATAGCATCTTTAATCTTTTTATCGTCAACCAATTGCTGAAGTGTATCAAGATTTACACCTTGATATTCTTTACGGTTTACATTGGTAAAACCAAATTTAGGCACACGACGTTGAAGTGGCATTTGTCCTCCTTCAAATCCAACTTTCTTGGAATATCCAGAACGAGACTTTGCTCCTTTATGACCACGAGTGGCAGTTCCACCTTTACCAGAACCCTGACCGCGACCAATTCGCTTGCCTTCTTTTTTAACCGACCCTTCTGCAGGTTTTAAGTTACTTAAATCCATTGCGTTTATCTTAAACGGTTTCTATAGAAACCAAGTGTTTAACTTTATTTACCATACCAAGAATGTTTGGCGTGTTTTCATGCTCAACAACTTGACCTATTCTTTTAAGTCCAAGTGCTTCAAGCGTTCTCTTCTGGTTCTGCGTGCGATTAATTGCACTCTTTACCTTTGTTACTTTAATTTTTGCCATCTTCTTACTTAGGTTTATCCTTTATATAATTTTTCTAAAGAAACACCACGTTGTTTTGCAACAGTGTGAGCACTTCTTAATTGCAATAAAGCATCAAAAGTTGCTTTTACCACATTATGTGGATTAGAAGACCCTTGAGATTTTGACAATACATCATGAACTCCTACTGCTTCCAATACCGCACGTACAGCACCACCAGCAATAACACCGGTACCAGGGGCTGCTGGTAAAAGATTTACTCTTGCACCACCATATTTCCCTTTTTGTTCGTGAGGAAGTGTTACTTTGTTAAGTGGAATACGCACTAGGTTTTTCTTAGCGTCCTCTATTGCTTTTGCAATTGCACTAGCAACATCTTTAGATTTACCAAGTCCATGACCCACTACTCCATTCTCGTCACCAACAACTACAATAGCTGAAAATCCGAAGGCTCTACCACCTTTTGTTACTTTAGTAACACGTTGTACACCTACTAAACGATCTTTTAATTCAAGACCTCCAGGTTTTACTAATTCTACGTTTTTATAATCTTGATACATACTACTTAGAATTTAAGCCCGCCCTCACGAGCACCTTCAGCTAATGATTTAACTCTTCCGTGATATAGGTAGCCACCTCTGTCAAAAGACACGGCTTCTACACCAGCCTTAACAGCTTTTTCTGCGATTGCTTTACCTACTAATTTTGCTGCTTCAGTTTTATTAACTTTAGAAGCATCAATGTCTTTATCTCTTGAAGATGCAGCAGTAATGGTTTTTCCACTTACATCGTCAATAAGTTGCGCATAGATCTCTTTATTACTTCTGAAAACAGCCAAACGCGGACGCTGCTCTGTTCCCGAAATAGTTTTACGTATTCTGAAACGTAAACGATTTCTTCTATCTTGTTTTGATAATGCCATAACGTTATATCTTATGCAGATTTACCTGCTTTTCTTCTTATTTGCTCTCCAACAAACTTCACACCTTTTCCTTTGTAAGGTTCTGGTCTACGGAAACCGCGTATTTTTGCAGCAACTTGTCCTACCAGTTGTTTGTCGTGAGACGTTAATTTTATAATTGGATTTTTTCCTTTATCAGAAACTGTTTCCACTTTTACTTCCGGTGCGATATCTAACACAATATTGTGAGAGAATCCTAAAGCAAGATCTAATTTTTGACCTTGATTACTTGCACGGTATCCTACACCAACTAATTCTAGTTCTTTAGTCCATCCTGTGCTTACACCTTTAATCATATTGTTTACCAAAGATCTATATAATCCATGTTTTGCTCTATGATCTTTAAAGTCTGAAGGGCGCTCAACAATTACGTTGCCGTCTTCAACTTTTACTGTAACATCAGAATACTCCTGTGTTAACTCTCCTAATTTTCCTTTTACGGTAATTACGTTGTCTTTTATATCAACTGTAATTCCTTCTGGAATTGCTACCGGGTTATTACCTATTCTTGACATCTCTTGTCTGTTTTTAGTATACGTAACATAATACTTCACCACCTACTTTAGCTTCATGAGCTTGCTTACCTGTCATTACTCCGTGAGAAGTAGAAACAATTGCAATACCCAATCCATTTAAAATACGAGGAAGCTCTGTTGAACTTGCATATTTACGTAAACCTGGTTTACTAATTCTTTGAATCTTTTTGATCACTGGATCTTTTGTAAGCTTATCATATTTTAAAGCGATTTTGATTGACCCTTGGTAACCTTTATCATCCTCAAATTTGTAACTTAAAATATATCCTTGATCAAAAAGTATCTTTGTGATCTCTTTTTTTAAGTTAGAAGCTGGTATCTCTACTACGCGATGTCCTGCTTTAACTGCATTTCTAACTCTTGTTAGATAATCCGCTATTGGATCTGTATTCATATATATTAATTTGCGGTAATGGTTTTCGAAATATTATCGAACCTAAAACCAATTTATAATTTTACCAACTTGCTTTTCTTACCCCTGGTATCAAACCTTGGTTAGCCATTTCACGAAATAATACACGTGAAATTCCAAAAGTTCGCATATACCCTTTAGGTCTTCCAGTTAATTTACAACGATTGTGTAAACGTACTGGTGAAGCATTTTTTGGTAATTTTTGTAGTGCTTCCCAATCTCCAGCTTCTTTTAAAGCTTTACGTTTTTCAGCATATTTTTTTACCGTTTTTTGTCTCTTAACCTCACGGGCTTTCATTGATTCTTTAGCCATCTCTTAGTTCTTTTGAAAAGGTAAACCTAGTTCCGTTAATAATGCTTTTGCTTCTTTATCGGTTTCTGCAGTAGTTACAAAAGTAATGTTCATACCTTCAATTTTTTTCACTTTATCGATATCGATTTCAGGGAAAATAATTTGTTCAGTAACTCCCAAAGAGTAGTTACCTCTACCATCAAAACCTGCAGCCTTAATACCACTAAAGTCACGTACCCTAGGTAATGCAGATGTAACAAGTCTATCTAAAAACTCATACATACGTTCACCACGTAAAGTTACTTTTGCTCCAATTGGCATTCCCTTACGAAGTTTAAAGGTTGCAACATCCTTCTTTGAAATTGTCGCAATTGCTTTTTGACCTGTAATATTTGTAAGTTCTTCTACAGAGTAGTCGATTAATTTTTTATCTGCTACTGCAGCTCCAACACCACGAGACACAACAATGCGCTCTAATTTTGGAACTTGCATTACATTTTTGTAGCCAAATTCGTCTGTAAGAGCATTAATTACTCTGCTCTTGTACTCTTCCTTAAGTCTTGGTAAATATCCCATAACTATAATACTTGATTCGATTTTTTGGAAACTCGTACTTTTTTACCGTCTTCCATTTTATATCCTACTCGTGTTGCCTTCCCAGATTTTGGGTCGATAAGCGATAGGTTTGAAATGTGTATTGGAGCTTCTTTTTTCGCAATTCCTCCTTGTGGATTATTTGCACTTGGTTTCTCATGCTTAGAAACCATATTAACTCCTTCTACAATTGCTTTGTTTTTGTCAAGTAACACTTTCATTACTTTACCTTCAGAACCTTTATGTTCACCGGCAGTAACTACTACTGTATCCCCTGATTTTATTTTAAGCTTTGTCATCTTAGTTTTCATATTAAAGCACCTCTGGTGCCAATGATACTATTTTCATAAATTGTTTATCACGAAGCTCTCTTGCTACGGGACCAAATACACGAGTTCCTCTCATTTCGCCTTGGGCGTTTAAAAGCACACATGCATTATCGTCGAAACGAATGTAAGAGCCATCTGGTCTTCTTACTTCCTTTACCGTACGTACCACAACAGCAGTAGAAACAGTACCTTTCTTTACACTTCCATTAGGTGTAGCATCTTTTACAGAAACTACAATTTTATCCCCTATTGAAGCATATCTTTTCTTTGTACCGCCCAACACACGTATAGTAAGCACTTCTTTTGCTCCGGTGTTGTCTGCAACTTTAAGTCTTGATTCTTGTTGTAACATAATTACTTCGCTCTTTCAATTATTTCTACTAATCTCCAACACTTGGTTTTACTCATAGGTCTTGTTTCCATGATCTTTACAGTATCGCCTTCGTTGCAGTTATTTGTCTCGTCGTGCGCAACATATTTCTTTGTTTTTAACACGAACTTTCCGTACATAGGATGTTTTACTTTTTTAACCTCTGCAACTACTATGGATTTATCCATTTTGTTACTGGTTACTACACCTATACGTTCTTTTCTTAAATTTCTTTTTAATTCTTCCATCTTTCAGCTTCGTACTATTGTACTTCTCTTTTAGTTAGTTCTGTCGCAATTCTCGCTATAGATCTTCTATGAGTTCTAAGTTGAATTGGATTTTCCAACGGTGAAATGGTGTGTGCCATTTTAAAATCTGAATACGCTTTTCTTGCTTCAGTAAGTTTTTCCTGTAGCTCAGCTGTTGATGCTTCTTTTATCTCTGATTGTTTCATCGTTCAAAAAATTAAGCTTGAAAATCTCTGGACATAATAAACTTTGTTTTTACTGGAAGCTTTTGTGCCGCTAGACGCAATGCTTCTTTTGCAGTTTCTAAAGGAACTCCAGATACTTCAAACAAAACTCTACCAGGTTTAACAACTGCTGCCCAGTATTCTACAGCACCCTTACCTTTACCCATACGAACCTCAAGAGGCTTTTTAGTAATTGGCTTATCTGGAAAGATCATAATCCAAATGGATCCTTCTCTTTTCATAAAACGGGTTGCCGCAATACGCGCAGCTTCTATTTGACGAGCTGTCAAGAATTCAGAATCTAAAGACTTTATACCAAAAGTTCCATAAGAAAGTTGATTACCGCGACCGGCATTACCCTTCATGCGGCCTTTCTGCATTTTACGGTACTTTGTTCTTTTAGGTTGTAACATTTTCTTTTATTTAAAAAATTACTTTCTACGACGTGCTTTGTTATTACCACCTCGACTGGAATTACCACCTTTTCCACCTTTTTTGGCTAAGCCAACTAGTGGAGAAAGTTCTCTTTTTCCATATACTTCGCCTTTCATGATCCATACTTTAACACCCAATCTACCATAAGTAGTGTGCGCCTCAACTAAAGCATAGTCTATGTCAGCTCTAAATGTTGATAAAGGAATACGACCGTCTTTGTAAGACTCAGATCGTGCCATTTCAGCACCATTTAAACGTCCTGAGATTTGTACTTTAATACCTTCAGAATTCATTCTCATTGCTGCGGCAATAGCCATTTTAATTGCTCGACGGTATGAAATTCTATTTTCAATTTGTCTTGCAATACTTGCAGCAACTAGAAATGCATCTAATTCAGGTCTCTTAATCTCGTGGATATTAATCTGTACCTCTTTATCTGTAATTTTTTTAAGCTCTTCTTTTAACTTGTCTACCTCTTGACCACCCTTACCAATAATGATACCTGGACGGGCCGTTGTGATAGTAACGGTTACAAGTTTAAGCGTACGCTCAATAATTACTCTAGACACACTAGCTTTACTTAAACGAGCGTGAACATATTTTCTAATCTTGTCGTCTTCGGCTAATTTATCACCGTAGTCGTTACCTCCGTACCAGTTGGATTCCCATCCTCTTATAATACCTAGGCGATTCCCGATTGGATTTGTCTTCTGTCCCATTTATTAATTGCTTTGTGTGTTATCGTTAGCTCCAAGCACGAGTGTTACGTGATTAGAACGTTTTCTAATTCTGTGTGCGCGACCTTGTGGTGCTGGACGTAGTCTTTTTAACATTGTTCCACCATCCACACGTATTTCTTTTACAAAAAGATCTGCGTCTTCTATAGATGCATCTTCATTTTTAGCTTGCCAGTTTGCAATTGCAGACAGTACAAGTTTCTCTAAACGACGTGATGACTCTTTAGAACTGAACTTTAAAATATTTAGCGCCTTGTCTACTTTTTCACCACGAATTAAATCCGCCATTAAACGCATTTTTCTTGGTGATGTAGGGCAATTATTCAACTTAGCAAAGTACTGTGTCTTCTTTGCTTCCTTGATTTGCTCTGCTCTTTCTCTTTTACGAACTCCCATGGCCTATTATTTTTTTCCTTTGTTTTTTGCACCAGCGTGACCACGGAATGATCTTGTAGGTGAAAATTCTCCTAATTTATGTCCTACCATATTTTCAGTTACATATACTGGCACAAATTGACGGCCATTGTGAACTGCGATGGTTTGCCCAACAAAATCTGGAGTAATCATTGAAGCTCGTGACCAAGTTTTGATCACAGTCTTTTTATTAGACTCAACATTTTGTTGTACTTTTTTATCTAACTTGAAATGAACGTAAGGTCCTTTTTTTAACGATCTTGCCATAGCTTATTTCTTTCTACGTTCTATAATATGTTTATTACTTGCTTTTGTTCTAGAACGAGTTCTATATCCCTTTGCAGGGATTCCGTTTCTTGAACGTGGGTGACCTCCAGAAGATTTACCTTCACCACCACCCATTGGGTGATCTACAGGGTTCATCACCACTGGTCTTGTACGTGGTCTTCTACCTAACCATCTTGATCTACCTGCTTTACCAGATACTAACAATTGATGATCACTGTTAGATACAGCTCCAATAGTTGCCATACACGTAACTAATATCATACGAGTTTCACCTGAAGGCAATTTAACTGTAGCATATCTTCCATCACGTGCCATTAATTGAGCAAAAGCTCCAGCACTACGTGCTAAAACAGCACCTTGACCTGGACGTAACTCTAAACAAGAAATGATTGTTCCTAAAGGAATACCCGACAAGGTCATTGCGTTTCCAATTTCTGGAGCAACAGTATCACCTGAAACGATGTTTTGACCTACTTGAAGACCATTTTGTGCTATAACGTAACGCTTTTCACCATCTTGATAATTCAATAACGCGATAAAAGCCGTACGATTAGGATCGTATTCTATTGACGCAACGGTTGCTGGAACACCAGCTTTATCGCGTTTAAAATCGATAATTCGATATTTTCTTTTATGACCACCACCTATGTAGCGCATGGTCATTTTTCCTTGACTATTTCTACCACCAGATCTTTTGTTCGGAGCTAATAAACTTTTCTCCGGCTTATCAGTTGTTATGGCGTCAAAACCATTTACAACTCTAAAACGCTGACCTGGGGTGATAGGTTTTAATTTTCTTACTGACATTTTTGTCTAATTAAATCTAAGACTACCTTAGATGTTATTGTAAAAATCTATTGTATCACCTTCCGCCACCTGTACTATTGCTTTTTTGTAAGCATTAGTTTTACCAGTTTGAACACCCGTTTTTGTATAACGAGTTTTTCTATCAGGGCGGACATTCATTGTGCGAACTGTTTCAACAGAAACTCCGTAAGCAGCTTCCACCGCTTTCTTGATTTCTACCTTATTCGCCTTTGGGTTTACTACAAAACCGTAACGGTTATTTAACTCTGCATCAGCAGTAGCTTTTTCTGTAATAATAGGTTTTATTAAGATACTCATCTCGTTTCTATTTACTTAAGTTTGTTTCAATTCCTTCCAAAGAACCTTCAAATAGTACAACACTATTTGCATTCATTATCTTATAAGTACTTAAATGTGAGTTAGTTACAACTTCAGTACCTTTCAAATTGCGCGATGACAAATATACATTATTATTTGACTCTCCCAACACAAATAAAGATTTTTTGTTTTCTAGACCCAAAGTCTTTAAAACTGCAGTAAAATCTTTTGTTCTTGGAGCATCAAAATTAAGATCTTCAATCACTATAATCGCCTTATCGTTCGCCTTCATGCTTAATGCAGATTTACGAGCTAAACGTTTAAGGTTTTTATTTAATTTGAAAGAATAGTTTCTTGGTCTAGGACCAAACATTCTACCTCCACCTTTAAATACACCAGACTTAATACTTCCCGCTCGAGCAGTACCAGTTCCTTTTTGTTTTTTAATCTTTCTAGTTGAACCAGAAATCTCTGCACGCTCTTTTGCTTTATGCGTACCTTGTCTTTGATTAGCAAGGTATTGCTTTACATCAAGGTAAACAGCATGATTATTAGGTTCAATCCCGAACACATCTTTAGAAAGTTCAACCTTTCTACCTGTGTCTTTTCCGTTAATATCTAATACAGCTACCTTCATTATTTCTCAATAATTACATAAGCGTTTTTGTGACCAGGAACACATCCTTTAACAACAAGTAGATTCTTTTCAGGAACTACTTTTAAAACTCTTAAATTTTCAACTTTCACTTTTACATTTCCCATTTGGCCAGCCATCTTCATTCCCTTGAATACTCTTGCAGGATAAGATGCAGCACCAATAGAACCTGGAGCTCTTAAACGGTTATGTTGACCGTGAGTCGCTTGACCTACACCACCAAAACCGTGACGCTTTACAACCCCTTGAAATCCTTTACCTTTTGAAGTACCCGCTATATCAACGAATTCTCCTTCAATAAAATGATCTACAGTGATTGTATCACCTAATTTATAACTCTCTTCAAATCCTTGGAATTCCACGACTTTGCGTTTTGCAACGGTTCCTGCTTTTTTTGCGTGCCCTTCAGCAGCTTTAATAGCAGTCTTCTTGTCATCGAAACCAAGTTGAAGAGCTTCGTACCCGTCAACCTCTTTGGTTCTGACTTGGGTGACAACACAGGGTCCAACTTCTATAACGGTACACGGCATATTTTTTCCGTTCTCGTCAAAGATGCTGGTCATCCCTATCTTTTTTCCAATTAACCCAGACATATTTAATTATTTATTGATTATTACTATTTATATTTTCTATTTTGAAAATCTTAATTTTCGGAAACATTGTTAGAAAAAAACAGGGTCAAAATAAATTCAACCCTGAATGTTATTTTGTTTCCGTTTTTCCTTCGCACGCAGCTCCGGACATTTTATTGAAACCACATTGGTTTCAGAAAAAAAGTACTTATACTTTTATCTCTACTTCTACACCACTTGGCAACTCTAATTTCATTAGAGCATCAATTGTCTTTGAAGAAGAACTATAGATATCCAATAATCTCTTATAAGAGCTTAATTGAAATTGCTCTCTACTCTTCTTATTAACGTGTGGAGAACGTAGTACAGTAAATATTTTTTTATGAGTTGGTAATGGGATTGGCCCAGTTACAACAGCTCCAGTACTTTTTACAGTTTTTACGATTTTTTCAGCAGATTTGTCCACTAAATTGTGATCGTAAGATTTTAATTTAATTCTTATTTTTTGACTCATTGCTGAAATATTATACGTTAGCGGTTCCTCTTGCTGCTGCGATTACACTTTCAGATATATTAGAAGGTGTTTCAGCATAGTGTGAAAATTCCATTGTTGATGTTGCACGACCTGAAGACAATGTTCTTAATGTAGTTACATAACCAAACATTTCAGAAAGTGGCACTTCAGCTTTTACTACTTTAGCACCTGCTCTATCTCCCATATTATTAACTTGACCACGACGACGGTTAAGGTCACCAACTATATCACCCATGTTTTCTTCTGGGGTAATAACTTCAAGTTTCATTATAGGTTCTAAAATAACAGCACCTGCTTGTTTAGCTACAGCTTTAAAGCCCATTTTTGCAGCAAGTTCAAAAGATAGCGCATCAGAATCTACGGGGTGGAAAGATCCATCCTTTAGAGTTACTTTCATACTATCTACTTCAAATCCTGCTAATGGTCCATTTACCATTGCTTGCTTAAATCCTTTTTCTACAGCTGGAACAAATTCTTTAGGAACGTTTCCACCTTTAATAGCATTAACGAACTCAAGACCTACTTTTCCTTCTTCAGCTGGTTCTAATGTAAATACAATATCAGCAAATTTACCACGACCACCAGATTGTTTTTTGTAAACTTCTCTATGATCTGCAGCTCTTGTTACAGCTTCCTTGTACTCAACTTGTGGCTGACCTTGATTTACTTCAACTTTAAATTCACGTCTTAAACGGTCTACAATAATATCCAAGTGTAATTCACCCATTCCAGATATAATTGTTTGTCCAGAAGCTTCATCTGTTCGAACTGTAAATGTAGGATCTTCTTCTGCTAATTTACCAAGCGCCATACCTAATTTATCTACATCTGCCTTAGTTTTAGGCTCAACTGCTATACCAATTACTGGGTCTGGAAAATTCATAGACTCTAAAACAATAGGGTGTTTTTCATCAGACATAGTATCACCAGTCTTAATATCTTTAAATCCTACTGCTGCTCCAATATCTCCTGCTTCGATAAAATCGATTGCATTTTGTTTATTAGAGTGCATTTGGTATATACGAGAAATTCTTTCTTTTTTACCAGAACGATTATTTAAGATATATGAACCTGCATCTAAACGTCCCGAATAAGCACGGAAAAATGCTAAACGACCTACAAAAGGATCTGTTGCAATCTTAAATGCTAATGCTGCAAACGGAGCAGAAACATCTGGCTTACGAATTTCTTCTTTTTCGGTATCTGGATTAATCCCAATAATACCTTCTTTATCTACTGGAGAAGGTAAATATCTACAAACGGCGTCCAATAAAAATTGCACTCCTTTATTTTTAAATGATGACCCACAAACCATTGGAATGATGCTCATATCCATTACAGCAGCGCGAAGTGCAGCGTGCACTTCATCTTCTGTAATAGAATTTTCATCTTCCATGTATTTTTCTAATAAATTTTCATCATAGGCAGCTACCTCTTCGATAAGCTTCCCACGTAAAATTCTTGCTTCTTCTTTAAGGTCTTCTGGTATTTCAACTACATCAAAAGTAGCTCCGAAAGAATCATCATGCCAAATTACAGCACGGTTCTTTACTAAATCAACAATACCTTTAAAGTTTTCTTCGTCACCAATATTCAATACAATAGGAACTGCATTAGAACCTAACATATCTTTTACTTGTTGACAAACTTCCATAAAGTTTGCACCTTGACGGTCCATTTTATTAACGAAACCAATACGAGGTACTTTATAATTATCTGCTAGTCTCCAGTTAGTTTCAGATTGTGGCTCAACACCATCTACTGCACTAAACAAGAAAACCAATCCATCTAATACACGTAAAGAACGATTTACCTCTACAGTAAAATCTACGTGACCAGGAGTATCAATAATATTAAAGTGATAATCTTTTGTTTCTTCAACTGGCTCTGCATTTTCTAAAGGAAACTTCCAGGTACAAGTAGTTGCAGCAGAAGTAATTGTAATACCTCTTTCCTGCTCTTGCTCCATCCAGTCCATAGTTGCAGCTCCATCGTGTACTTCACCAATTTTATGGCTCACACCCGTATAGAAAAGAATACGCTCTGTAGTAGTGGTTTTACCTGCATCAATATGAGCAGCAATACCAATATTTCTTGTATATTTTAAATCTCTTTGTGCCATTTTTTAGAATCTGAAATGTGAGAATGCTTTATTTGCTTCAGCCATTTTATGCGTATCAGTACGCTTTTTAACTGCCGCCCCTTCTTCTTTTGCAGCTGCAAGAATCTCTGATGCAAGTTTTTGCGCCATAGATTTTTCATTTCTTTTTCTTGCATAAAGTATCAACCATTTCATAGCAGTTGAAATTTTACGATCTGCGCGAATTTGCATAGGAATTTGGAAGGTTGCCCCACCAACTCTACGACTACGAACCTCTACGTGAGGCATCACATTAGAAAGTGCATCTTTCCAAAGCTCTAAAGCCGTTTTTTCTTCGTCTGTTTTTTTCTCGTCTACGATATCAATTGCATCATAGAATACTTTGAAAGCCACCGACTTTTTTCCATCCCACATCATGTTATTAACAAAACGTGTTACCAATTGGTCATTAAACCTTGGATCTGGTAAAAGTGGTCTTTTTTTGGCTTGTCTTTTTCTCATGTCTTCTCTTTAAAAGTTTTTAAATTACTTTTTAGGGCGTTTTGCACCGTATTTAGATCTACGTTGTGTTCTACCTTCAACACCAGCGGTGTCTAAAGCTCCACGAACGATATGATATCTAACTCCCGGCAAATCTTTTACCCTTCCACCTCTAACCAATACTATCGAGTGCTCTTGTAGATTGTGACCTTCTCCAGGGATGTATGCGTTTACTTCTTTTCCATTTGTCAATCTTACCCTTGCTACTTTACGCATTGCAGAGTTAGGTTTCTTAGGAGTAGTAGTATATACACGCGTACAAACACCTCTTCTTTGAGGACACGAATCTAAAGCAGCCGATTTACTCTTCTTGGTTATTTTGGCTCTTCCTTTTCGTACTAATTGTGAAATTGTTGGCATATAAAATATTAATTATACTTAATTAAATATAAAATCCCTCTTTTTAAGGGCTTGCAAAAATAGAAATAAAAACCGAACTATCAAACCTTAATAAATTAATTTTCAATACTCTTTGAATATTTTTCATTTTAGATATGAAATTCAAACTTCTAACGTTAAGTTTACACTAGAAAAATTCCTTTTTTTGAAATCAATTTTCCGCTTTTTTGTTTACCTTAATATATATACCTGTTTTTTTTGCAATTTAAATGCACAAGAAATCAAGCTATCTATTACAGCTGAAAAAAACATTTCAGAAGAACTTATTGACTCACTTGAAGTTAATTTTACATTTAAAGATTATCTTACTTTAAAAAAACAAGTAGATACAATTTCATTTCAACTTCAGAGAATAGGGTATATTGAAAGCACTTTAAATCTTCTTCAGAAAAAAAACGATACATTATATGAGGCTATTTATTTTTTAGGCCCAAAATACAAATCGATAAAAATATATTATTCGCAAAATGATTTCAGCAAAAAAGAGCTTATAAAAGTAACTAATGAAATTAATGAAGACTTCTTCGTATTACCTTTTGAGGATATTGAATTAAGTTTATCAAAACTTAATAATACTAAAACAGAACAAGGAAATCCATTTGCAAAAATAAGTTTAAAAAATATATCCATAAAAGATGATTTTTTAGAAGCCACTCTTGAAACAAATACTGGGTCCAAAAGAACTATAGATTCTATTGCAATAAAAGGATATGAAAAATTTCCAAAATCTTTTTTAAAATATTATGCCGGTATTAAAACAGGAAAAACATTTAACCAAAAAAAACTTATTTCTCAAAACAATGCTCTAAACAGTTTAGGATTTGTTTCAACAATTAAACCTCCAGAAGCTTTGTTTAGGGAAGAAAATACAACTGTATATTTCTATTTAGAAAAACAGAATAATAATTTATTTGATGGTGTGCTAGGCTTTAACACTAATGAAGAAACTCAAAAACTTGAATTTAACGGATATCTAAATCTAGAATTAAACAATAATTTAAATTTTGGAGAACAATTTTTAATAAATTACAAAGCAGATGGTGAGGATCAAAGAAATTTTTTAGTAAGCACAAAACTTCCTTATATACTCAAATCTCCTTTTGGAATTGGATTAGAGTTAAAGATTTTTAAAAGGGATAGTACTTTTGTGACAACAGAACAATTAGCAAAGGTCTCATATCAAATCAACCCATCATCATCATCCTATATAGGCTATAAGGGATATGAATCTAGCAATCTCTTAGATAATATAATTGCCGGAGCGGCTATTGAAGATTATACTTCTAGAAATTTAATCTTTGGTGTCAATTACAACAAAAAAACTAACAGCAAATTATTTCCAGTAAAAACACTTATAAGTTTAGATGCTGAATTAGGAAAAAGAGAATTAAAAGATTCAAAGGAAAATCAATTTAAAGTTTCAAATATTATTAACCACATATTTGACTTAAACTTTAAGAATTCTGTTTTTTTACAAAATACCACAAGCATTTTATTTAGTGACACTTATTTAACCAATGAGTTATTTAGATTTGGAGGAATTAATAGTATTAGAGGATTTAATGAAAATAGCATTGACGCATCTTTATTCTCTGTTTTAAACACAGAATATAGGATTCAACTTAATGAAGGTTTATACATACACAGCATCATTGATTTAGGATATTTTGAAAATGAAGTTATGGACCTTAAAGAAAAACTTTACAGTTTTGGTTTAGGACTAGGACTACAAACAAAAGCCGGGATACTAAAGCTTAATATAGCAAATGGTAATTCTGAAAATCAGGCTTTTAAATTTTCTAACACAAAAATACACCTCAGTCTACGCTCAAGATTCTAGAAAAAGGCACGAATAGCTTATCAATGCCAATAAAAAAAAAGCAAAATTTAAGTTTAAAAAGTTGTGTATTTAACTTTTTATTGTGATTTTTGGCATTGGCTAATTCAAATAATTATAAAATGAGAACAAAGTTTAGTGGAATTTTAACGCTATTGCTAGCGTTTGTAGTGCAACTCACGTTCGCACAAGAAAAAACAATCTCCGGTACGGTGACTGACAATTCAGGTCTGCCTCTACCCGGAGTTAACATTATCGTAAAAGGTACAACAAATGGTACTCAGTCAGATTTTGATGGAAACTATTCTATTCAGACTGCTGTTGGACAAACTCTTGTATTTAGTTACGTAGGTTTTAAAACTGGAGAGCAAGCTGTTACAGCTAGTTCAAACAAAATCAACTTCCAAATGACGGAAGATGCTGCTGAGTTGGATGAAGTTGTAGTAACTGCATTTGGTATTAAGAAAGAGAAGAAAGCATTAGGTTATGCGGTAAGTACTCTTTCTTCTGAAGCTGTTGAAAGCAAACCAGAAGCCGATGTTGTTAAGTCTCTTAATGGTAAGGTTGCAGGTGTGCAAATTACAGGTACAGGTGGATCAACTGGTTCAGGTACTAAAATTGTAATTCGTGGACAATCTTCTATTAACGGTAGTAACAACCCTTTGTTTATTGTTGATGGGGTTCCTTTTGATTCAGGAACAAATGACGATCAAGGATTTACTGGTGGTGGTACTGTAGTAAGTAGCCGTTTCTTAGATTTAGATCCAAACAATATTGAAAGTGTAAGTGTACTTAAAGGTTTAAGTGCTGCTGTACTTTATGGTCAAGCTGGTAGAAATGGGGTAATCCTTATTACTACTAAAAACGGAAGCTCAAAAGAAGTTAACAAAAAATTTGAGGTTTCTGTTTCACAAACAGTTTACCAAAAACAAATTTCAAATTTAGCAGATTATCAAAACGATTATGGACAAGGGTCTGATAACACTCCAAATCCAGGTTTCGTAGGAAACTGGGGAGGACGTTTAGATGCTGGATTAATGATTGCTCACCCATATGCTTCGCAAGGTGATTTATTTCCAGAATTTGATGGTTTAGAGATTCCATACGTTGCTGCAGAAGATAACGTTGAAGACTTTTTCAGAAAAGGTCTTGGTACAAATACATCTGTAAATGTTTCAGGTGGAAATATGGATACTAGTTATAACATGAACTTTGGTTACACTAGTGAGCAAGGATACATTCCTGAAAATGACTTAAGAAGATACAACCTTGGTTTTGGTGGTAAAGCAAAATTAGCAAATAATTTTACTTTTAATGGTTCTGCAAACTATAGTAATACTCACATTACTACACCTCCTATTACAGCTAATAACGGTGGTGGGTCTTCTATCTTTACTCGTTTATTATTTATACCTAGAAACTTAGACTTAGGCAACCTTCCTTTCCAGAATCCAAATACTGGAGCGAATGTTTACTATAGAACAGATCAAGATAACCCATACTGGTTATTAAACAACTCTAAAACTGTTCAAGATATTAGTCGTTTTTATGGTAATGCAAGTGCAAACTATGCATTCTCTGACAACTTCGACCTTACTTATAGATTTGGTTTAGATACTTATACTGAAAACCGTGTGTTTACAGTTAACAAAGGAAGTATCAATGAAGAAAATGGTAGAAAAAGAGCTACATCTGCTGTAAACTATATTTATGACCATAACTTTATATTTGGTATTAAAAACGTAGAATTAGCTTCAGATTTCGACTTGAATGCTACTATTGGTGCTAACGCAAGAAGAGATAAGTATGACCAGATTGGTATTAACGCTACTGGACAAATTGTTTTTGATGTATTCTTAGATGATAACTTCTCTACTATTAGTAATGGTTTAGATTTTGAACAAGAACAAAACATTTATGGTGTTTATGGAGAAACATCTTTCGATTACGGAAGTTTCCTTTTCTTAAACGTTTCTGGTCGTAATGACTGGGGTTCTACTGTTGAAGAAGAAAACAGATCTTTATTTTATCCTGGAGCATCTATTTCATTTGTACCAACATCTATTGATGGTATAGGAAGTTCTGATGCTGTTAAATACCTTAAATTAAGAGGTAGTTATGGTACATCTGCAAGATTCCCTTCTCCTTATAACACAAGATCTACTTTAAATTCAAATCCAAATGCATTTGTTGACGGTGGTGGTAATTCAATTATTACTAATTCACTTGATCAACAAAGACCAAACGGAGCTTTAAAGCCTGAACTTCAACGAGAAGTTGAACTTGGTATTGAAGGTACATTCCTTAACAACAGATTATCTTTAGATTTAACTGTTTATAAGAGAAATACTGAAGATCAAATTGTAAGTAGACCACTTCCTCCATCTACAGGATTTACATCTACTACATTTAACATTGCAAAAACTGAACAAGAAGGTATTGAAGTTGGTTTAAACTTTACTCCTATTAAAATAGGTGATTTCACTTGGGAAGTACGTAATAACTTTACTGCATACGAGAACATGGTTACTGATCTTGGTGGTGTTGAAGAATTTGCTTATGCAGGTTTCACTAACTTAGGAAACTTTGCTGCAGAAGGTGAAGCATTAGGTGTAATTAAAGGTAGTTATGCAACAAGATATGATGCAGGAAATATTACTGACGAAAATCCTCTTGGATTAGGTGTTGAAGGTACATTATTGATCAACCCTAACAACGGTAAAATTATTGATAGTGATGATTTAAGTCTAGGTATTGAAACAATTGGTGATCCTAACCCAGATTGGAATGTTTCTTCTATTAGTGCATTTAGATACAAAGGATGGACACTTTCTGGTCAAGTTGAATACCAACATGGTGGAGACATTTTCTCTCAAACAGCTACACAGTACTACCGTAGAGGTGTTACAACTGTAAATGTTGATAACAGAGAAGGTTCTTACGTTATACCAGGTGTTCTTGCTAATCCAGATACAGGAGAGTTATTATTAGATGGAACTGGTCAACCAATCCAAAATAATATTCAGATTGGTGCTAATGATGTATTTTTCATCAACTTAGTAGACCCTTCTGGACAAGGTATCTATGACGCAAGTCACTTTAGAGTAAGAGAAGTTGCTTTAAGTTATGATCTTTCTGAAAGATTACTTGAAAAAACTCCATTTGGTAAAATGTCATTTACAATTACTGGAAACAACTTATATGTAAAAACATACAATATTCCAGATGCATTTGGATTTGACCCAGAGCAATTAAGTACAGGTGCTGGTAACGGTTCAGGATTGGATTTCCAAACAGGTCCAACTTCAAAAAGTTACTCTTTCTCTGTAAAAGCAACATTCTAAAAAAAATAAAACATTAATTATGAAAATAATATCAAAAATATCTTTAGTCTTAGCAACAGCGGCCCTTATGGTTGGTTGTGAGTCTACTGAGTTAGATTTATTGGACAACCCGAACAACTTAAACCCTTCGAGTGCCGATGCTAACTTCTTATTGAATGACGTTCAACTTAGATTCAACTCTGTGATGAACAGTATGAATAACGCCTCTACAGGTGTTATTCGTCACCGTAACCAATTTGGTACCTACAATGGAGCTGTAGATGATTTAACATTAACAGCTGCTTGGGAAAACGCGTATCGTTTATTTGGTAGTGTGGATGTAATTGAAGGTCTTGCAGCTGCAGACGAAACAGGATTGCCATACCATTCTGGTATTGCTCACATTCTTGAAGCGTATACCTATGTTACTTTGGTAGATTATCTTGGTGATGTTCCTTTTTCTCAAGCGAACAATCCAGAAGAATTTCCAACTCCTTCGGTAGATTCAGGAAAGGACATCTATACAGCAATGTTTGCTCAATTAGATGCAGCTATCAATGAATTGGAAACTACAACTGGACCAGATCCATTAAACGATTTGTACTACGGTGCTAATTATGACAACTGGATTGCTTTAGCAAACACTCTTAAAATTAAGATGTACAACCAAGTTCGTTTAGATGATCCAGTTCTTGCTAAGAACGGAATTAATGCAGTACTTGCTGATGGAAGAATCATCGATACGATTGATGAAGATTTCCAATTTCAATACAGTACAGAGCAAAATTTAGCAGAAGGTAGACACCCATTCTTTACAGGGAACTACTTAGCTGCTGGTGCAGGAACTTATATGAGTAATAACTTATACGACCTTATGAATGTGGGTGACAACCAACCTCCATTTATTGAGACTGGTAATACAGACCCAAGAGCACGTTACTATTTTTACCGTCAATCAAGTTCAGCTCCAAGTGGATCTAACTTACCTTGTGCAGGAAACCCTTCATACAACTACTGTTATGTTGGTAACTTATACTGGGGTAGAGATCACGGAGATGATGAAGGAATCCCTAACGATGGAACTAAGAGAACTACTTACGGAGTATATCCAGCAGGTGGAGCATTTGATGCAGACCAGTTTCAACAAGCAAGAGATCCAGGTTTGGCTAAAATGGATGGAGCAGGTATTGCACCTAATTTAATTGCATCTTACACACACTTTATCTTAGCAGAGGGAGCTCTTACAGTAGGGTCTAACGGAAATGCACTTACGCTATTACAAGACGCTATTAGATTAAGTATGAATAAGGTACGTAACTTTACTACATTAGATAACGGTACTCCATTTGAAATGACTCAAGGAGATATTGATGCTTATGTGGCTAATGTAACTGCTGAGTATGGTGCAGCTAACCCTGCAGGAAAATTGAATGTAATTATTAGAGAGTACTTTATTGCTGCTTATGGTAATGGTAGAGAAGCTTATATTAACTATAAGAGAACAGGATATCCAAACTTAGAAGCTCCAATTATTGCAGCTGGACCATTCCCAAGATCGTACAGATATCCAAGTGATGAACTTGTAACGAATCCTAACATTCAACAAAACAATCCAACAGATAAAGTATTCTGGGACAAAAACCCTGATGGATTTATTGACTAATTTTGAGGTTAGTTAAATTGCGATTGCGGTTAAACTAATGAGACCCGACTTATGAGTCGGGTCTTTTTTTTTGCTTAATTTATTTGTTATAAAGTTTTTTACCAGAAGATTCATAAGTATCTCCAGCAGTCCAAAAAGGTGTTACAGGATCATTTGCTATAGATCTTCCAGCAAGAACATAAGCTTTGAAAAACTTAAATAAATAGTCATAATCTAATGTGTTAGCTTCATCACCTGGGCGGTGGTAGTATTTAGTAACGTCTCCATTAAAAGCTGTAAATCCTAAAGAAAATGTAGGAGAAGGAATTCCTTTTTTTGCAAAATGAACGTTATCGCTTCTATCAAATAACCCTTGCTCTGGAGCTGGATCATCTACAGCAGTAATACCAAATGTTGAAGCGGCATTTTTAATATGTTGGGATACAGTAGTTCTTTCCAACCCTATAATAGTAGCTAATGAGGTGTCATTATAACCAGCATTGTCACTATTAAAACAATAAACCATTTGATTAAGAGGGAGTACTGGATTGTTTACATAAAATTCACTGCCTAATAAACCTTTTTCTTCACCTGTAAATAGTATAAAAAGCGCAGATCTTTTTGTAGGATATTTTGCTAAGTTTTGTGCCATACTAAGTACAGTTGTAGTGCCAACAGCATTATCTCTAGCTCCATTATATATAGTATCGCCAGTTTCATCTGGAGTTCCAATACCTACGTGATCGTAATGTGCAGAATAAATAATATATTCATTTTTAAGTTTTGGATCGGTACCTTCAATTATTCCAATAACATTTTGGGAAGTTATAGATGCATATTTATTACCACTCATAGTAAGATTTACTTTAGTGTTTTTCTTTGCTTCCATCTCAGACATATAAGTTCCAGATTCGTCCTGTAGCCATAAGTAAGGAAAATCACTAACCATACTTGCTTTGTCATTTTGGTTGAAAACTTCAACTCTATCTGCATTAAAATTATGTTCAATAAAACCCCACATGGTACTTTCAGTTTTCATTAATTCTAATACACCAATAGCTCCAGCTTGCTTAGCTAGTTCTTTTTTTCTTTCGATTAATCCAAAAGCAGCTCTTGCATCATTTGTTTCAGCGCTTCCACCTTTTATAATAACCATTTTTTTAGTTACATCCTTGCCCTTATAGTCGTCTTCAAGTCCATACCCAAGATAAACAGCATCACCATTAAATTTAATTTTAGTTGATTCTAAGGCTACTTTATTTTTATATTCTTTACCATTAATAGATAATACTACAATCTCTGGCGGGCTTACTTTTTGTAAATTTACTTCTTGATAATAAGTTCCAGTTTTAGGGTTTGGACTAACGCCATAACCTCTTAAGGTATTTGCTAGATAGGATGCCGCTATTTTGTTTTCTGGAGTTCCAGTTTCTCTTCCTTTTAAAAGGTCGTCTGCAAGAAAGTAAATATGACCTTCAATATTATTTTTTGAAACTGTAGACTCTACAATTTCTTTTTCAGTTTGAGCAAGGCCAGTAGTAATACTAAAAGCTGCTATAAAAATTAAGATAATTTGCTTCATTTGTAAGTTTTTAATAAGATGAATTGTTTTTTAATTGTTTTATAGTAGTTAGTCTAAATGATAAATTTCTTTAATGTTTTTTAATATATCTGGAAAATTTATATTAAGATCTATAAGTTTACCAGTATAAATGTCTAATACCCATCCGTGAACAGTTAAACCACGTTCACGATTGGCAATTTGAACATCTGCAGTTTTAATAACATTTACACATTGTTCTTGGACATTTAGTTCTACAAGTCTTTTGTATTTTTCTTCTTCGTTTGTGATTCCATTTAATTCTACCCTATGCAAACGGTATACATCACGAATATTACGTAGCCAAGGATTTAAAATACCTAAATCCTTAGATTCCATAGCGGCTTTAACACCACCACAACCATAATGGCCACAAATAATAATATGATTTACCTTTAATACTGAAACGGCATAATTGATAACCGACATTGCACTTAAATCAAGGTTCGATACTAAATTTGCTATGTTACGATGTATAAATGCTTCTCCAGGTTTTGCTCCCATAAGTTCTTCGGCAGTAACCCTACTATCACTACAACCTATATATAAAACCTCAGGACTTTGCCCTTCAGAGAGATTCTTGAAATATTCGGGATCTAACTTTAATTTGTCTTGTACCCATACTTGATTATTTTTAAAAATTTGATCAATATTCATTGTCTTTTCTGAAATGTTTTTTCTCAGCTTTTAAAGATAGTCAAAGTTTGAAACTTGTTTTAAAGTTTTATTTCCCTCAAATAAAATAACGTTATTTTATTTTAAAACTAGTACAAGAAAATAAGACGTACCTTTGCAATTCATAAAAGAAATGACATAAACAATACTTAACCTATAGTTTTTTATTTCATCTGCTATTTTATAATTCAGATATTATATTCCTATTGCCTTTTTAATTGTTAAAAGCTTAATTGCCAGGGTTCATTTCACAAACAAATTATATGTCATTTAAAACATTAGGGCTATCTGATGCCTTGCTACAAGCGATTAGCAAAAAAGGATACACAACACCATCTCCAATTCAACAAAAAGCAATTCCATATATATTAGAAGGAAAAGATGTCCTAGCTTCTGCACAAACAGGAACAGGAAAAACAGCTGGATTTGCATTACCAATATTGCAAATTTTATCATCTTCACCAACACTTAGTCAAAGACCAGTTCGTTCCCTTATTTTAACACCAACAAGAGAATTAGCAGCACAAGTTCTAGAAGACTTTAAGGATTATAGTGAGTTTACAAATTTGCGTTCAACAGTTGTTTTTGGAGGAGTAAATGCCAACCCTCAAATAAGAACTCTCCGTCAGGGTGTTGATGTTTTGGTGGCAACACCAGGTCGACTACTTGATTTGCATAATCAAAAAGCATTTTCACTTTCTAAAGTTGAAATTTTAGTATTAGATGAAGCAGACCGCATGCTAGACATGGGTTTTTTAAGAGATATTAAAAAGATTTTAGCACTACTTCCTAATAAAAGGCAAAACTTATTGTTTTCTGCTACTTTTTCAAAGGATATTAAAAAATTAGCAAATGAATTTTTACATCATCCTGTTTTAGTAGAAGCTACTCCAGAAAATACAACTGCAGAGAAAGTAGATCAAATTATTTACAGAACAGATAAATCTAAAAAAACAGATTTAGTAATTAAACTTATTTCTGAAGGAGATTGGCAACAGGTTTTAATTTTTACCAGAACAAAACATGGAGCTAATAGATTAAGTCAAAAACTTGAAAAAGCTAAAATTAGTGCAGCTGCAATACATGGTAATAAAAGCCAAGGAGCAAGGACCAAAGCGCTCGCTGGATTTAAAAGTGGAAAAGTACGAGTGTTAGTAGCAACAGATATTGCTGCTCGAGGTTTAGATATACCTTTATTACCACATGTTATTAATTACGAACTGCCTAATATTCCTGAAGACTATGTGCATCGCATTGGTCGTACGGGTAGAGCAGGGGCAAGTGGTGAAGCAATTTCTATTGTAAGCGTAGATGAAAATGAATATGTAAGGGGGATTGAAAAACTATTAGGAGAACGTTTACAAAGTGAAACCGTAAATGGTTTTGAAGTTACTGAAACCCTAAGCGAAGTATTAGACCAAAAAGCTGAAAATAAGGCACAAAATCAGCGAGGACGAAGTAAAGCTAAAAACACTAACAAGCCAAAAAGCCAAGGTGGATTTAAAAGAAGAGGAAGATAATTACAGAGATTTAAAATTTAATAAAAACAAGATTAATAAATAAAAAGCCGACTCTAATATAAGCAGTCGGCTTTTTATTTTATAACTATAGAGCCATTACAGCTTTTACATTTACAAATTCTTTTATACCAAAACCACCATGTTCACGGCCATAACCAGAGTCTTTTACTCCTCCAAAAGGCATATTAGGTTGGGCTAGACCAAAAGAGTTTATATATACCATTCCAGTATCAAAATGATCTTGTGCAAGCTTTATTGCTTTTTCGGTATTTTTAGAGAAGATACCTCCACCAAGACCAAAACGGCTATCGTTTGCAATGCGCATTGCATCTTCTGTGTCTTTTGCTCTTATTAAAGAAGCAACAGGTCCAAAAAGTTCGTCGTCGTATGCAGGTTGTCCCGGAGTTACATGTTCTAAAACTGTTGCTGGATAATAAAATCCTTTACCTTTTGGAATTTCTCCTCCACATAAAATTTTGGCGCCGTTTTTTACACTTTTTTCTACCTGCTCGTGTAAATCTTTTCGAAGATCATCTCTGGCCATTGGGCCAATTTTTGAACTAGAATCTGTAGGGTCTCCTGCAGTTATGGTTTTCATTTTTGCAACGAAAGCTTCTTTAAAATCATCGTAAATTTTATCAACTACTATAAAGCGCTTTGCAGCAACGCAAGTTTCACCATTATTATAAATTCTGCCTGTAACACAACTTTTTACAGCAATCTCTAAATTTGCATCCTCTAAAACTACATAAGCATCATTACTCCCTAATTCTAAAACAGTTTTTTTCAAATTTGCTCCAGCTTGTTCGCCAATAACCTCACCTGCTTTTGGACTTCCGGTAAGAGTAACTCCACGAACTAATTTATGTTCTATAATACTGTTAGATATTTCATGATTTATTACTAACACAGTAAATAGATTTTTTGGTAAACCTGCATCTGTATAAATTTTTTCAAGCAATTTTGCACATCCTGTAACATTTTCTGCGTGTTTTAAAAGTACGCCATTACCAGCCATTAAATTTGCTATAGAATAACGTATTACTTGATAAGCAGGAAAATTCCAAGGCTGAATTCCATAAATTACTCCCATAGGAGAATAGGTTACTATACCTTTGCCTCCATCTGGCAATTCTCTATTATCATCCTGTAAAAAATCAGGGCCATTTTTTGCTGTATAATCACAAATACCTGTGCATAAATCAACTTCTTGCTTACTTTGTTTTAAAAGCTTACCCATTTCTTGTGTCATTAATTGGGTTAAATCCTCTTTATGATTTTGCAAACTTTTTCCAATTGCTTTTATGATTTTAGCTCTTTCTTTTGCAGGTTTTAATTTCCAATCTAAAAACGCTTTGTGACATTTTTCGACAGCCTTAATAGCTTCTTCTTTTGTCATTAATGTATGACTCTTTATTTTTTCTCCCGTAGCTGGGTTGATGGTATTAAAACTTTCTTTTTTCTCTTTCATAATTTTTTATTTTGTACTCAATTCTTCATTTAAGGCTTTTGCTTCATAATCTATATACCCCTCTGTACCTTGTGTGTAGAAGGTGTTGCTATCCCAATCACTTAAAGGGACGTTTTGTGCAAAGCGTTCAACCAAATCTGGATTTGAAATGTATAGTTTTCCAAACGCAACTAAATCTGCATTACCTTCTTTTAAAACGGCATTACCTTTTTTTTCATTAAAACCATTATTAATCATAAGAGTTCCTTTATAAATAGGTCTAAAATGTTTGGCAATTTCTGAAACTGCAAAAGGAATATTAGAAACATCTGTAAACGGCTCACTTAAATGTAAATAAGCAAGATTATAATCATTCAATTTATTTACAATGTATTCGAAAGTAGGAATAGTTTCTTCATCCATAGTCATTCCGAAGCTTTTGTGAAGTGAAGGGTTTAAACGAATTCCTATTTTTTCTTCGGGAATTTCTTTTTTAATTGCCTCAAGAACATCAAATAAAAATCGTGCTTTATTTTCTATACTTCCTCCATACTCATCTGTACGATGGTTTGAAGTACCATTAAAAAATTGATGAAATAAATAGCCATTACTAGCGTGTATTTCTATCCCATCAAATCCAGCTTCAACAGCATTTTTTGCGGCTTGAGCAAAATCGTTAATAGTTCTTTTTATATCTTCAGTAGTCATCGCTTTTGGCGTTACTGTTTCTTTAAAACCTTCTGGCGTATATGATTTTTCGTTTGGGTTTATTGCAGAGGGTGCTAGGGGTAAATTTCCGTTGTGAAAATCTGGATGTGACATACGTCCAACATGCCAAAGTTGAATAAAAATACGTCCCCCAGCATTATGCACTTCTCTTGTTACTTTTTTCCAACCGTCAACTTGTTCTTTACTGTAAATACCTGGCGTAAATATATAACCTACTGCTTCTTTAGATATTTGCGAACCTTCCGTTATTATTAACCCTGCAGAAGCACGTTGAGAATAGTAAATGGGATGTTTGTCTATAGTTGGTTTGTTATCTGGATTGTTAGCACGACTTCTAGTCATAGGTGCCATTACTACACGATTAGGTAGTTCTAAAGAATTCATTTTATAAGGTTGTAATAGTTTTTCTGTACTCATATTTTTTTTATTAAATGTAACAGATACTACATGAAACCTTTCCCAATTTTAGCATAAGCCTGTGTTAAAGGAATTATAAGATTTTTTGAAAAAGCGTGATTTATCCTTGATTTTAAAAGGTTAACTTAAATGAAAACCCACTTTGATACTCGCGTCTCAATTACTATCTTTGCAATCCTAAAATAGTAGCAAAATTATGTTCGATAATTTAAGTGATAAACTAGATAAAGCCTTACACGTATTAAAAGGACACGGAAGTATTACAGAAGTAAACGTTGCAGAAACTTTAAAAGAAGTACGCCGTGCGCTTTTGGATGCCGATGTTAACTTTAAAATTGCAAAAGATTTTACAACTACTGTAAAAGAAAAAGCACTTGGTCAAGATGTACTTACCACATTACAGCCGGGTCAATTAATGGTTAAACTTGTAAAGGACGAATTAACCGAGTTAATGGGTGGTGATGCTGCTGGAATAAACCTTCAAGGAACTCCAAGTATCATTTTAATGTCTGGCTTACAGGGTAGTGGTAAAACTACTTTTTCGGGAAAACTTGCTAATTATTTAAAAACTAAAAAAACTAAAAAACCATTATTAGTTGCCTGTGATGTATATCGACCTGCGGCAATTAATCAATTGCATGTAGTAGGTGATCAAATTGGTGTTGAGGTTTATAGTGAAGAAGGAAATATGGATCCTGTTCAAATTGCTCAAAATGCTATAAAGCATGCAAAGCAGAATGGACATAATGTGGTTATTGTAGATACAGCAGGACGATTGGCTGTAGACGAAGCAATGATGACTGAAATTGCAAACGTACATAAAGCTATTAATCCACAAGAAACACTTTTTGTTGTCGATGCAATGACGGGTCAAGATGCCGTAAATACAGCAAAGGCTTTTAATGATATTTTAAATTTTGATGGTGTAGTATTAACCAAATTAGACGGTGATACTCGAGGTGGTGCTGCTATTTCAATAAAGAGTGTTGTAAACAAGCCTATTAAGTTTATAGGTACAGGAGAGAAGATGGATGCTATAGATGTATTTTATCCATCTCGTATGGCAGACCGTATTCTTGGAATGGGGGATGTTGTTTCGTTAGTAGAACGTGCTCAAGATCAATATGATGAAGAGGAGGCTAGAAAGCTTCAGAAAAAAATTGCTAAAAACCAATTTGGTTTTGATGATTTCTTAACTCAAATTCAGCAAGTTAAGAAAATGGGTAGTATGAAGGATCTTGTAGGGATGATTCCGGGTGCAGGAAAAGCTTTAAAAGATGTGGATATTGATGACGATGCATTTAAACATATCGAAGCTATAATTCATTCTATGACTCCCGGCGAAAGAACAGTTCCTGCTACTATTAATGCGAGTAGAAAAAAACGTATAGCAAAAGGAAGTGGAACTTCTGTACAGCAAATCAATCAGTTATTGAAGCAATTTGATCAGATGAGTAAAATGATGAAGATGATGCAAGGCGGTGGCGGTCGTAAGATGATGCAGGCAATGAAAAATATGAAGTAATTAATACTTCAACTTTAACAAAAAATACAGCTAAACATCATGACAATACTTGACGGTAAAAAAGTAAGTAACGATATTAAAAATGAGATTACTGCGGAAGTAAATAAAATGAAAGCCCGCGGTGAAAAAGTACCGCATTTAGCAGCTGTTATTGTTGGTGATGATGGGGCAAGCTTAACTTATGTAGGAAGTAAAGTTCGTTCATGTGAACGAGTGGGTTTTGAATCTACTATGGTTCGATTACCACATACAACTAGTGAAGTTGAGTTGTTACATAAAATTAAAGAATTAAATGAAAATGATGATATAGATGGATTCATCATTCAATTACCATTACCACCTCAAATCAATACCCAAAAAGTATTAATGGCTGTAGATCCTAGTAAGGATGTTGATGGTTTTCACCCAGAAAACTTTGGCAAAATGGCTTTGGATATGAGTACTTTTATTCCTGCGACTCCATTTGGTATTTTAGAATTATTAGAGCGGTATGATGTGGATACTAAAGGGAAGCATACTGTTGTTATTGGTAGAAGCCATATAGTAGGACGACCTATGAGTATTTTAATGAGTAGAAAAGGATGGCCTGGAAATAGTACAGTTACTCTTACCCATAGTAACACAAAAAATATAACACAGATTACGTCTCAAGCAGATATTATAATTTCTGCGTTAGGTGTTCCTAACTTTCTGAAAGCCGAAATGGTTAAAGATGATGTAGTAATAATAGATGTGGGTATCACCAGAGTTATAGATGAAAGTCATCCAAAAGGATATGTGATTACTGGGGATGTAGATTTTGAAAATGTAAGTAAAAAAGCTTCGTTTATAACACCAGTACCCGGAGGAGTAGGACCTATGACGATTGCCATGTTACTTAAAAACACATTATTAGCAAGAGAGCAAAGAAGAGCTAATTAAGCTTCATTACCTTGGGATATTTTCCAATCTAAATATTTATGTAAATCACTTTCAATCCATCCTATTCCAATACTAAATACGGCTAGGTCATCAATATACCCAACACCAGGAATAAAATCTGGAATTAAGTCTAAAGGATTTAATACATATAACAGAGCCATTACAATAGTAGCAATGGTAAACCAAGGTACATTTGGGTAGCTTCCATTCTTTACATCTTTTACCATACCTATCATAATTTTACCTAATTCGACATATTTACGAAGTGGACTAGCATTGCTAAGTTTTTCTGAAATTGCTTCTTCATTATCCATGACAACTTCTATATCGTCTTCGTCAATTTTGGTTACCATTTCCTCAACATTATCTTTATTAACGGTGTCGTTTATTAAAGGTATAGTAGATGTTTCTTTGTTTTTTTTCTTTCTGAATAGCATATAATTAATTATGTTGATTGATTTTATTAAAGATACTATTATGTAACAGGAAAGAGTTTTAAAATTTTGTTATAAAATGACGATACAAAGAAGAATAATAGAAATAAGATAAATTAACCAATAGGGTTTTAAGTGGTTTGGGTTATTTCCGAAGAAAAATTTAGTTAGCTTAAACATAGTAGGTCGATTTTTAGCTATAAAATTATAACTATAATCACTTAATTGTCTAAACCACGAATTGTTATTATATAGTTTGTGCCACTTTAAAATAGGTTTTTTACTGTAAGCTAGTGCTTTATAAGCAGAGTCTGGGCCACTATATATTGAACCGTCGGTAGTAATAAGCCTAGATGCTTTTTTAAACTCTTTAAGTGGAATGTCTGAAAAATGAGAAGCTATTTGTTGATATTTATTATAATCTATTGCGCTCCCTGTCTTTTTTTTCCAGTGTGTTACCCAAAATGCACAAAAATCACACTCTCCATCCCAAATTAAAATTGGTTTGTTATCTGGAGGAAATTTTGTTTTTTTTAATTTTGAAAACATTATAAAATTCTATAATCGCTCTTCGTCTTTAGGAGTATTTTTTCCGTATTCTTTTTTATAAATTCTTAATACAACTAGAAATAGACTTATAAGTAAAGGTCCAAAAATTAATCCAATAAATCCAAATAGAGGAACTCCTACAATTACACCAATAAGGGTTATTAAGGGGTGTACATTATCTAGTTTTTTAAGCACATATAGTCTAATTATGTTGTCTGTAGATCCTACTACAATAAGACCATAAAGTAAGATTCCCCATGCTTGAAAATTATCTCCAGAAGATAAACTAAGTATAAATACTGGGATAATACCTAACAATGTTCCTACAAATGGAATCATAGATCCAATTGTAACTATAACAAACCAGAAAAAAGGGTCTTGAATACCAAAAATTAAAAATCCTATTAGGGCAATAATTCCTTGAGCTATTGCTACTAGGGGTATTCCTAGAGCATTAGAGCGAACCATCGCGTTAACTTCGGTACCTATAATTTTTAGGTTTTCTTTACTAATGGGGATATATTCAAATAACGATTCTCGCAGTTCGCTTCTATTAGTAAGCATGTAGTATAATAAAAAATACATTAGACCAATTGCAATAAAAATATGAAAAGTCCCACCAGCAAAGCTTTGTAAATTTTCTGAAAGCCAAGACGAAATTTTAGAGACTTCAATTTGAGAGCTTAGGTCATAACCAATTTGCTCTTCCCATTTATTAAGTTGCTCTTTAAATGCATCAACAACTTTAGCAGAATTATTAACAGCATTTCCTATTTTATTTGTAAGCATTAAGATGATTCCAGTTACTGGAACTAAAATCCCAATAAATGAGAGAAACATTAAAAAACCTGCTGCAAGATCTGGATGCCATCCTTTATCTAAAAGCTTGTTCATCCATTTTCGCATTAAAACATATATGGTAATAGCACCCAAAACCCCAGAAAAATAGGGCAACATCTCTTTAAAGATAAGAGTTCCAATTAATATAATTAAAAATAATACAAAGATTTGGCGTATTACTTTTGGTGGAATAGTTTTCATAATTATTTAGCAAATAGCTGATTAATATCTTTAAAAGCCTTGAACTCTAATGCATTGCCCGAAGGGTCTTTAAAAAACATTGTCGCTTGTTCGCCTGTTTCTCCTTTAAAACGAATGTAGGGCTCGATAATAAAAGTAATGTTTTTTTTGGTTAGCATTTCTGAAAATTTTTCAAATACTTCCATTTCAAGTACTACCCCAAAATGTGGTATTGGGACATCTTTACCATCCACAGGATTTGAAGTAACAATATCTGTTGTTTTATCTTTAAAGTGAAGTACTAATTGATGTCCAAAAAAATCAAAATCAACCCAATGATGATCGCTTCGTCCTTCTTTGAGCTCTAAGATATCTCTATAAAAAACTCTGTTTTTCTCTAAATTGTCTACCGGTATTGCTAAATGGAAAGGTGAAAGTTTTAAACCCATATCTAATTGTTACGTAATGCTTTTATTAATTGACTTTTGTTCATTTTAGATCTATTATTTATACCCACATTTTTTGCTTGTGCATATAATTCTTTTTTAGTCCATTCTTCATATGGCTTAGCTTTTCCACCTTTTTTTCCAGCATGAGGTGTGTTAGCAATACGTGCAGACTTTTCTTTACTATACCCTTTATCGCGTAGGGCTTGGTATTGCTCTTCGTTTTTAATTCTTGGATTTGGCATAATATATAAAATTAAAAAAAGCCCATTTAAATGGGCTTTATATTGTTATTTATTTTTCACTTTCTATGGTATCAGTGTCTTTTCGATATTTGAGAAGTCCTATACCTGCAAAAAAGAAAACAACACCTAAAATAATTAAAGCCCAGGGGCTTAATCCTGTACTCATACTTCCAAAAACTCCTAGTACTCCTAATACTAAGGATATTCCTCCGCCCAATGTTAAAATAAATCCTAAAATCTTAATCATAATGTAAGTGTTTTTTGGTTAATAATTAAAATTACATCAATCTTAATAAGTAACCATGGATGTTAACATTACATTGGTAGATTTTTGAGAAAATATTATCACTTATAGATTTTCCCAACCAATCATAAAATACTTAAAGGTGGCACCATCTGGAATTTGTGAAGCTTCAATAGTGATGCTAGGATCATATCTTAAATTCTCTGGCAATTGTTTTTTATCGATCGTTAAAAAAACATCACTTTCTTCCAGAAATATTACAATAGAGTTTATCGTTGTTTCTACATCTGCAATAGTATAATTTTCTTTCACATCTTTAAATGTACTAGATAAGGAAAGTCCTTTTTCAGTTTTATATCTGGTGTCGAATACTTGAATGTTAGTAATAGTAGAGTTTGGGTCGTTCTCAATATCTGGTGATAGAAGTAATAGTTTATTACCTCCTTTTTCATAAATTTCAACTTCTCCTTGAGTTCCTAAAGCGTCTGGTATTGGATTTAATTTTACAATAGAATCTTGAGCAAAGATGGAATCTATTTGTTTCATTTTTGTTGTTAAACTAAGTTCTCCAATACTTCCATTTTTAATTGTAAATGGATCTTTGTCTTTTCCGCATTGTACAAATAGAGTTGTGATTATTGCTGTAATTAATAGAATTTTTTTCATTTTTTTTACTAAATAGTTGTGTGATTAACGCATCATTTTTGATAATATACCTAAAACACTTCTTATAACTGTAGGACTTGTAAGTGTTTTTATTAGAACGCTTTGAGTTGATTTGCTACTTCTTCTTCTCGTTGAGGTATTTCTTCCTGTTGAAGCTCGTTCCATAGCTTCTTTTTCTTTTTTTGCTTTTTCTTTTGCTTCTTCTTTTTCTGCAGTTTCAATTTTTTCGTTTAATAATTCATACGCACTTTCCCGATCTAATTCCTCATTATATTTTTTAATTAGTTTAGACTCTGCAATTAAATCTTTTAATTCATTGTCTTCTAAAATATCCATTCTACTCATGGGAGCTCTTAATAATGTAACAGCTAATGGAGTTGGTATACCTTTTTCATTAAGTGCAGAAATCATGGCTTCTCCAATTCCCATAGAAGTTAATACTTCATCAGTTTTATAATAATCTGATAAAGGATAATTTTCGGCAGTTAATTTTATTGCTTTACGATCTTTCGCTGTAAACGCTCTTAAGGCATGTTGAATTTTTAATCCTAATTGACTCAATACAGCATCTGGGACGTCTGTAGGATTTTGTGTTACAAAATATAAACCAACTCCTTTTGATCTAATTAATTTTACAATGCTTTCAATTTGATTAAGCAATGCACTACTAGCCTCTTTAAAAATAAGATGTGCTTCATCTATAAATATTACTAATTCTGGTCTTCCGCTATCTCCCTGCTCTGGAAATGTTGAATAAATTTCAGCAAGTAATGAAAGCATGAAAGTTGAAAATAATTTTGGTCTATCTTGAATATCTGTTAGGCGTAAAATATTAATATAGCCCATTCCATTTTCGTCAACTCGAAGTAAATCTTGCGTTTCAAAAGATTTCTCTCCAAAAAATAAATCTCCCCCTTGTTGTTCAAGTTCAACAACTTTTCTAAGTATTGCACCTGTTGAAGCAGTAGAGATGCGACCATAATCTTTAGCCAATTCATCTTTACCTTCATCGGTAGAATACTGTAATATTTTTTTAAAATCTTTTAAATCTAATAGTGGTAATTTGTTGTCATCACAATATTTAAAAATAACCGATACAATGCCAGATTGAGCATCACTAAGATCTAATATTCTTGATAATAATACAGGTCCAAATTCACTAACAGTAGCACGCATACGCACCCCTTTTTGTTCTGAAAGTGATAAAATTTCTACCGGAAATTTTTTTGCTTCAAATGGAATGCCAATTATTTCGTGACGTTCGTCTATTTTTGGATGACCAGGGCTAGGTTGTGCAATTCCACTAAGGTCACCTTTCATGTCCATTAAAAGTACAGGTATTCCTTTTTCTGAAAGATTTTCGGCCAATACTTGTAATGTTTTTGTTTTTCCTGTTCCAGTAGCACCAGCAATTAGACCATGACGATTTAAAGTTTTTAGTGGGATTTTTACAAATGCATTTGTGATTGTTTCGCCCTCCAACATAGCAGAACCCATAATTATAGAATCTCCTTTGGTGGTATAACCAGTATTTATGTAATCAAAAAAAGCTTTGTTGTCTGCCATCTTTTAAATTTTTGATAAAAATACTATTTATACCATAAATTATAAGAGCAGAATAAAATAAATAAAATCAAATGTTAAAAAGCAGGGTTTTTTATCTTTTCAATATAAAAATTTGAAGAACCTATTGAAAGTAATGTAGCAGAATTTGTATTCCCAGAATTTACGATTTTTACTCTAATAATATCATTTGCTTGTAATTCTAAAACTTCATTAAGATGCAAGGAGGCACGATCGTGATTATTAGTATTTCTCATATATCCTGTAGATCCATAAGATCCAATTCTAACTCCATTAACTTCAATATAAATTTCTGGTGCTTTTCGTGCACTGGATGTAGTACTTAATATAGAAATATTAATGTTTATATTATATCTTCCCCCTTCGGCTACTCTAATACTATTTGAGGATGATAAAAATAAAGATGAATTATCATTCCAAATTTCATTTCCAAAAATTGGTGCATCTATAGCAGATGTGGGATTAATATCTGTGGTAACATCTGTATTGCTGTATTTAGCAGATTGTTTTATATATGAAGTTGATGTTGCTTTATTATCTATGGCTACCCAATTAGGTATTGTGCTTGTTCCTTTGTTGTAATTAAAAGTATTTGTTAGAGTGTTGTAAATAAATAATCCTTTTTCTGGTTGTAAAATTAAATTTCGATTTACAGTGTTCATACGTGGTACTAAAATTCCTTGAGCAGTAGAGTTTATTTCAAGTTGTGAAGAGCTGTTTACATTTACTGTACCAATACCTATTTGACTATAAGTAAGAGGAATGCTAATAATATTGATAAAAAGAAAGATAAATTTGTGCCTCATACTATAACTTTTTTTCAACATAAAATGTAGAGCTTCCAGCATTTCTTAGATTAACAGAACCAGTATTAGCACTTTGCCTAATTTTTACAGTAATTATATCATTAGCGTTTAACTCTAATACTTCCCTTAAATGTAAAGATGCTTGCTCATGGTTATTTGTGCTTCTTATATAACCTGTAGAAGCATAAGCACCTATAGCGACTCCATTTACATAAATTCTCATTTCGGGGGCGTTTCTATCTGTAGCTGCTGTATTTGCGATAGAAGCATTTACTATAAATTCATATCTTCCTGCTTGTGTTATAGTAACTTGATTTCCTGAAACTACATAAAGCGAAGTATTATCATTCCATCTTAAAGTTCCAAATACAGGTAAATTTATAAGAGAAGCGGTATTGATATTTGTAGTAATATCTGTATTAGTATATTTTAATGAAGAACCTGCCACAGCACTACCTGTAGGGATTAAACTTAAAGCTCTCCATATAGGAGTTGTTGGGTTGTTTGAGTTATATTGAAACTCATCAGAGTCTGTGTTATAAACAAAAAGACCATTTGCTGGACTAATAATCGCATTACGTTGCGAAGTTGTCATTCTTGGAATTAATAACCCTTTATCGGTAGAAGTTATGTCAAGTGCAGATGAAAAATTAGGAGTAACAGTACCAATCCCTACTTGACCAATTAAAATATTTGATGAAACAAATAATATTATAAAAAGATATTTTTTAATCGCAACCATATTATTAGGCGGTTAATTTTAAAAACTACGTAAATTTAATATTGTAAGTTTTTTGAATTTTAATTTTTCGATAAGGTGAAATAAAAATCGTTTAAAAGAAAATGTATCTGTTTTCCTTATAATTTATTGATATATAAAATATTATATAATTTAATGCATAAGGGAGTTTGAATATTAAAAAACCAGTTGGTTTAATAGTGTAAAATCTTAAAACAACTACCTTTGTAGTCTATGCAGAAAGAAATTAAAGAATTAGTAGATAAAGGGGAGATGCTTCCGTTAATGGAAGAGTTTTACACCATTCAAGGCGAAGGATATCATAAAGGAACTGCAGCTTATTTTATTAGAATAGGCGGTTGTGATGTAGGTTGTCATTGGTGTGATGTAAAAGAAAGTTGGAATGCTAATTTACATCCACCCACTGCAGTTAATGCTATTGTAGAAAATGCTTCAACTTATTCTAATACTATTGTTATTACAGGTGGTGAGCCTCTTACTTGGGACATGGGGCCAATTACTACACAATTGAAAAGTAAAGGAATGCAGGTTCATATAGAGACCTCAGGCGCATATAAATTAACGGGAATATGGGATTGGATATGTTTATCACCCAAAAAAATGAAATTACCAACTAAGGAGGTTTATGATGTAGCAAACGAACTTAAAGTTATTATTTATAATAATGACGACTTTAGGTTTGCTGAAGAACAAGCTGCAAAGGTTAATAAAGACTGTATTTTATATTTACAACCCGAATGGAGTAAAAGAGATAAAGTTATTCCGCTTATGGTAGATTATGTTATGAAAAACCCTAAATGGAAAGTATCATTACAAACTCATAAGTATTTAAATATACCGTAAAAAAACCCGACACTCGAGTGTCGGGTTTTTAATTTATAGATAAATATAAGTTATTTAGTAAATGGAACAGTAATTCGCACTTTATCCCATCCCATATGCATATCAATTCCATTACTAGCTTCTTCAAAAGCAATTGAAAATGATTCTAAAGAATCATCGACCATTTTTACAGGTACAGAAATTCTTGCAACATCGTTCGCATCTTTATAAAAATAAGACCCCCAGGTGTTTAAATCTGAGTTTAATATAACTGTCCATTCTTTTTCACCAGGAATAGTAGCCATTGTATAAGTGCCAGCTTTTACCATAGTATTTCCTAGCTTCATGTCTTTGTATAAAGTGATTTCTGCAGCTTCATTGGCTCCAGTTCTCCAAACCTCTCCATTAGGGGCTAATTTAGCTAAAGTCCTACCTTTTAATTGAGGTCTGCTATATACTACTTTCATAAGCTTGTTTGCATCTTTATAATCACTAGGATATGCAGCAGCATCCATCGGACTCTTGTCTAAGTCGCTAAATTTTTGAGCTTGAAGATTGACAGTAAAAAGTAAGGCAATTGCAAAAGTAATTGATGTAATAATGTTTGTTTTTTTCATGACTTTTAATTTTTGTTGGTTAAAGATAGTTTTTATTAAAGAGTTTAAATATAAACTTGAGTGAAAGTATACTATTTTACACATTTTTTTTGTCGATAAATATCATGATATCTTACAATGGCTTTAGACTTTTATTGAATAAAAAATTGACACCTTTTTTTTCACAACAATTTGTTAATAACTTAACTTCCTTGTAGAGCCAAAACCCTCTATTTTATAAGGGGTTTTGTTATATTTGTTCGTTACGAAAATTATTGAAAAATAACCTAAATTTTTATGAGCGAAGAACAAAAAAAAGGAAGTTACGGAGCCGACAGTATTCAAGCGTTAGAGGGAATGGAGCATGTTCGCATGCGACCTTCTATGTATATTGGCGATGTTGGTGTTCGAGGATTACACCATTTAGTTTATGAAGTAGTAGACAATTCCATAGATGAAGCTATGGGAGGACATTGTGATACAATAGAAGTTTGGATTAATGAGGATAATTCTGTTACTGTTAAAGATAATGGTAGAGGGATTCCTGTAGATATACACAAAAAAGAAGGTGTTTCTGCATTACAGGTTGTAATGACAAAAATTGGTGCAGGGGGTAAATTTGATAAAGACTCTTATAAAGTTTCTGGTGGTTTGCACGGGGTAGGAGTATCTGTTGTAAATGCATTGTCTGGACATTTGCGTGCTACAGTACATCGCGATGGTAAAATTTGGGAACAAGAATATGAGCGTGGAAAGACGCTATATCCGGTAAAATCAATAGGTGATACAGATAGTAGAGGGACAATTGTTACTTTTAAGCCTGATGAACAAATATTTCAGCAAACGTTAGAGTTTAATTATGACACTTTAGCTAGTAGACTTCGAGAACTTTCATTTTTAAATAAGGGAATTACAATTTATTTTACTGACAAACGTCAAACTAATGAAAAAGGGGAGTTTGAAACTGAAAAATTTCATAGTGAAGAAGGTTTAAAAGAGTTTATTCGTTTTCTTGATGGAAATAGAGAGCCTCTTATTGCTGATGTAATTTCAATGGAAGGTGAAAAAAATGATATTCCTGTAGAAGTTGCTATGGTTTATAATACTTCGTACAACGAAAATCTTCATTCATACGTAAACAATATTAATACTCATGAGGGAGGAACGCATTTGTCTGGTTTTAGAGCAGGATTAACTAGAACCTTAAAAAAATATGCTGATGCATCTGGGTTATTGGATAAATTGAAATTCGAAATTTCAGGTGATGATTTCCGTGAAGGTTTAACGGCTATCATTTCAGTTAAAGTTGCAGAACCGCAGTTTGAAGGACAAACAAAAACAAAGTTAGGAAATCGTGAAGTAACATCTGCTGTAAGTCAGGCTGTTTCAGAAATGTTAGAAAACTATCTGGAAGAACACCCTAACGATGCAAAAATTATAGTTCAAAAAGTAATATTGGCCGCTACAGCACGTCACGCTGCACGTAAAGCACGTGAAATGGTGCAACGTAAAACAGTAATGAGTGGTGGTGGACTTCCAGGAAAACTTTCAGATTGTTCAGAACAAGATCCAGAAAAATGCGAAGTATTTCTTGTAGAGGGTGATTCTGCAGGTGGTACAGCAAAACAAGGTCGTGATCGAGCTTTTCAAGCTATTTTACCACTACGTGGAAAAATTCTTAATGTTGAGAAAGCAATGCAACATAAAGTTTTTGAAAATGAAGAAATTAGAAATATTTATACTGCACTTGGAGTTACCATAGGTACCGAAGAAGATAGTAAAGCATTAAATTTAGATAAATTAAGATATCATAAAGTAGTTATAATGTGTGATGCGGATGTGGATGGTAGCCACATCTCTACTTTAATTTTGACCTTCTTTTTTAGATATATGAAAGAATTGGTTGAAGCAGGATATGTATACATTGCTACCCCTCCACTGTATCTGGTTAAAAAAGGAGCTAAAAAAGAATATGCGTGGAGCGATAAAGAGCGCGATGCTTTAAATGAACAATTTGGTGGAAGTGCAACTATACAGCGATACAAGGGTCTTGGAGAGATGAACGCAGAACAATTATGGGATACCACAATGAATCCAAATTTTAGGACATTACGTAAAGTAAATATAGATAATGGAACAGAGGCAGATAGAATATTTTCAATGTTAATGGGTGATGAAGTACCACCGCGTCGTGAATTTATTGAAAAAAATGCTGTTTATGCTAATATTGATGCTTAATAGATGAGTATATCTACTAGGTTTTTATTAATAATATTGCTATGTTTTGCGCCCACTTTTTTGTGGGCGCAAACTTTTGTAGAAGATGTAGAAGATTTTTTAACAGACATGGTTTTACTGTCTAATAGATATGTTTCTCCTGCTGCAGATGGATCTGTGTATCAATCTACTTCTTCTTGGCATAGTTCTGCAAAAAGTTTAAACTTGTTTGAAGTTGATGTTTCACTTCATTTTAATGCGCTGCCTATCCCAAAAGGTCAAAAGAGTTTTAATGTTTCAAACACAGAATTTATAAGTCTTTCATTTCAAGACGGGTCATCGTCTGCAAATATACCAACCGCGTTAGGAGGAGATACTGAAACTTTTTTTGATTTTACAATCGATGGAGAGCAATATGAGCTTCAAGCTTTTGAAGGAGTAAAAGAAAATGTGCTTTTCCATCCTTATATTCAAGCTTCGGTAGGACTCTGGAGAGAAACTGAAGTTACATTAAGGTTTTCACCAGAAATTAAAATTGATAAATCAAGTTACCAGATATTTGGAGGTGCGGTAAAGCATAATCTAAGTCAATATTTTAGTAAAGAGTATAATGATAATCAATTTCAATTAGCTACCCAGATTGGATATTCGCAATTTAATTTAGAAATATATTTTGATGAGTTTGTAATAGAGCCTTCCAATCCCTCATCAGGAAGTGAGCCTTTGGCTGTAATAAATTCATTTAACGTTGAGGCAAGTACTTGGTTGTTACAATTAATAGCTTCAAAAAAAATTAATAAACTTGAATTTGTGGGATCTTTGGGACTTTCAATAAATAAATTTAATTACACCATGGGAGGAAGAGAGGAAGCTTTTATATCTCTTTTCAATAGCGCTTTAGAAGCTTTAGAAGATTCAGAGCAATTATTTAAAGGTGATGTAGGTGTAAATTATCACTTTAGTAAATTTTATATTTCTACTATGTTTTCAGTAGGAAAATTTGCAAATACTAATGTTGCAATTCATTATAAAATATAATATTCTGAAATATTATAAGTTAAAGTTTATACAAAAGCCAGTGATGAAAGTTGCAGGTTTTTTTATTTTGAATAAAAATTGAAAACTATGAAAAAAATAATTCTAATTATAACAGCTTTTATAACTGTACAACTTTCTGCTCAAGAAAATCTTGAAGATTTATTAGCATCAGGTATCGAGGATGCTAAGCGTTTTACAACAGCTTATATGACACCAGCTGCAGAAGCAATGATGTATGGAACGTCCAATGGATGGATACAATCTGCAGAAGTAAAAAAACCATTGAAATTTGAAATTTCTATAATAGCCAATGCTACTTTTGTAAAAGATGAAAATAAATCTTTTGTTTTAAACACAGCAGATTATAACAATCTATACTTTAGAGATGGAAGTACCTCTAAAGAAGTGGCTACTGCATTTGGAGAAAACGACCCTGAAATTTTAGTGTTTGCTGAAGTAACAGATGAAACAGGAGTGTTTAGAGATGAGGTGGAATTTTTACTTCCACAAGGTTTGGCTTCTGTAAATGTAAATATACTTCCATCTGCTTTTTTACAAGCACGTTTGGGGCTTTTTAAAGGGGCAGAAATTAAAGCTAGGTACTTTCCGAAAATTGAACAAGAAGATGTAAAAGTTGGTCTAGTAGGAGTAGGGCTTCAATATGAGTTTACACAACTTCTACCTGCAGAAAAGATTTTTCCAGTAGCAATATCTGGATTGATAGCTTATAACAACTTAACGGCAAACTACGATTATACAGACGACAATATTATTGAAGGAGAAAATCAACAGTTTGATGTTAAGCAAAATAGTTATATTTTTCAAATTCAGGCTTCTACTAAATTACCAGTTTTTAATGTATATGGTGGAATTGGATATTTAACTGGAACGTCAGATTTTAGAGTTTTAGGTACCTATCGTGTTCGCGGAGGGATTCCTTTATTTGAAACAACCAATGAGTTTACTAATCCTTTTTCTATAACTACAAAAGTATCTGGGGTAAGAGCTAATATTGGTGCTAAAGTTAAATTAGGTTTCTTCGGGATTCATGCAGATTATAGTATTGCAGAATATAATAATATTTCTGCCGGTTTGGATTTCGGAATTTAATTCCCTTATTCACTTACTATTGTGAGAGATAATTGTATTTTTGCAACTTGAAAATTAACCCTTATACCGTAATATAAACACATAATAACATGAAAGTAACAGTAGTTGGAGCAGGTGCAGTAGGCGCAAGTTGTGCAGAGTACATTGCCATTAAAAATTTTGCAAGTGAAGTAGTTTTATTAGACATTAAAGAAGGCTTCGCCGAAGGTAAAGCAATGGATTTAATGCAAACAGCTTCTTTAAACGGATTTGATACTAAAATCACTGGAGTAACAAACGATTATTCTAAAACTGCTGGTAGCGATATTTGTGTTATCACTAGTGGTATTCCACGTAAACCAGGTATGACCCGTGAAGAATTAATTGGGATTAATGCTGGAATCGTAAAGGATGTTTCCTCAAACCTTGTAAAAAATTCTCCTAAAACTATTATAATCGTGGTGAGTAACCCGATGGATACTATGGCTTACCTAGTTCATAAAACATCTGGTTTAGACAAAAATAAAATAATAGGAATGGGTGGTGCTTTAGATAGTGCGCGTTTTAAATATCGTTTAGCTGAAGCTTTGGGTGCTCCTATAAGTGATGTTGATGGAATGGTAATTGGTGGTCACAGTGATACTGGTATGGTGCCTTTAACACGTTTAGCAACTCGCAATAGCGTTCCTGTAACTAAATTTATTTCTGAAGAAAGATTAAGTCAAGTAATGGAAGACACTAAAGTTGGAGGTGCTACATTAACTAAACTTTTGGGAACTTCAGCTTGGTATGCTCCAGGAGCCGCTGTTTCAGCTTTGGTTCAAGCTATTGCTTGCGATCAAAAGAAAATGTTCCCTTGCTCTGTGATGCTTGACGGTGAATACGGAATGAAAGATATCTGTATTGGTGCCCCTGTTATTTTGGGCAGAAACGGTATCGAAAAAATTGTTGAACTTGATCTTAACGATGCCGAAAAAGCACACATGAAAGAAAGCGCAGAAGGTGTTCGTAAAACAAACGATTTACTTGAATTATAATTAAATTATTTATAAAATTGAAAAGCCGGCTAATTGCCGGCTTTTTTATTTATTAAAATCAAAACTCAATAAAGATAAAAAATTACCCACACTTTGAAGATCCACAATCTTTGCAAGTCAAGCATCCTTCCTGATAAATAAGTGAAGTGCTATTGCAGTTTTCACACTTCTGTTTGCGAGCTTCTGTTCCATCTGCAACGTAACGTTTAAGAGCACGTGCAACACCATTTTTCCAAGTATTAATGCTTTCGCTGTCAAGTTGTAAGCTGTTTATTAAATCCACTACTTTCTCAATTGGCATTCCGTGACGCAATGTGCTAGAAATTAATTTTGCATAATTCCAAAATTCTGGATTAAATTTATGCGAAAGTCCTTCAATAGTGGTTTTGTAACCTCTTTTGTTTTTGTATTGAAAATCATAACGTGAAGTTCCGTCATCATTTCTATTTTTTATAATTAAGCCGTCATTTACCCAACGCGGAATTAAAATTCCATCTTCATCATCTGCAAAACCTGTAAAAATCTCATATGGTTTTTTATCGATTAAACCAATAAACGCAATCCATTTATCTTTGCTATTTTGAAAACGTACAACGTCTGCTTCTAATATTTCTGGACGTTTGGTTGGGAATGCGGTAAGTGTTTCATTATCTTCTTCCTTTTTTTCATCGTTCGAAATCAATACCCCAGAACGCGACCCATCACGATAAACAGTTACACCTTTACAGCCTGCTTGCCACGCTTCCAAATATAATTTACCAACCAATTCTTCGGTGGCATCATTTGGTAAATTAATGGTTACCGAAATAGAGTGATCTACCCATTTTTGTACCTCACCTTGCATACGCACTTTACTCATCCAGTCCACATCGTTGGATGTGGCTTTGTAATAAGGTGATTTCTTTACTATTTTATTCAATTCTTCTTGGCTGTAATTTTTAGAAGTATCTAACCCATTGGTTTCCATCCATTGTTTAAAACGATGGTGAAAAACCACGTATTCTTCCCAGCTGTCACCTAATTCATCTACAAAATCAACGCGGACGTTTTTGTCATTTGGATTTACCTTTCTTCTTCTTTTGTAAACAGGTAGAAAAACGGGTTCAATGCCAGAAGTTGTTTGCGTCATTAAACTGGTGGTTCCTGTTGGTGCGATAGTTAATAAAGCGATATTTCTTCGACCATATTCTAACATATCATAGTACAATTTTTCATCTGCATCTTTTAGTCTAAGAATAAACGGATTGTTTTTTTCTCTTTCACTATCAAACATTTTAAAGGGACCTCTTTCTTTTGCGGCATAAACTGAAGCACGATACGCTTCTAAAGCAACCGTTTTATGAATTTTAACAGAAAATTCGATACCTTCCTTGCTGCCATACTTTATACCCAAAGCTGCAAGCATATCACCTTCAGCAGTGATTCCTATTCCAGTTCTTCGCCCTTCTTCAGCTTTTATTTGAATATTTTCCCACAGATTTCTCTCTACGGCTTTTACTTCATCACTCTGTGGATCGGCATCAATTTTTGCTATAATTGCATCTACTTTTTCAAGTTCCAAATCTATAATATCGTCCATAATACGTTGTGCGATACCAATATGTTTTTTGAAAAGTTCAAAATTGAAAGAGGCTGTTTTAGTAAAAGGCTCATCTACATACGAAAACAAATTGATAGCTAATAAGCGACAAGAATCGTAGGGGCAAAGTGGAATTTCACCACAAGGATTGGTGGAAACTGTTTTGTAACCCAAATCTGCATAGCAATCTGGCACAGACTCTTTAATAATAGTATCCCAGAAAAGGATACCTGGTTCTGCAGATTTCCATGCATTATGAACAATTTTTTTCCAAAGTTTACTAGCTTCAACTTCTTTAGTGTTTTTTGGGTTATCACTAAAAATAGGATATTTCTGAGTATAGTTTGTTCCTTCTTTAACCGCTTGCATAAATGTATCGTCCATACGAACGGAAACATTTGCGCCTGTAACTTTTCCTTGTTCCATTTTCGCATCAATAAAGTCTTCGGAATCTGGATGGTTTATGGATACGGAAAGCATTAGAGCGCCACGGCGTCCATCCTGGGCCACTTCACGAGTAGAGTTTGAGTAACGTTCCATAAATGGAACAATTCCCGTTGAGGTTAATGCAGAGTTTTTTACAGGAGAACCTTTTGGTCTAATATGTGAAAGATCGTGTCCAACACCACCACGACGTTTCATTAATTGAACCTGTTCTTGATCAATTTTCATAATTCCTCCATAAGAGTCAGATTCACCATCGTTGCCGATTACAAAGCAATTAGAAAGCGAAGCAATTTGGTATGGATTACCAATACCAGCCATTGGACTTCCTTGGGGTACAATGTACTTAAAGTCTTTAATGACATTGAAAACTTCTTCCTCGGTCATAGGGTTTTTATATCGCTTTTCTATGCGTGCAATTTCTTTTGCAATGCGACGGTGCATGTCGTTCGGCGTTTTTTCATAGATGTTACCTTCAGAATCTTTAAGTGCATATTTATTTACCCACACTCGGGCAGCAAGATCATCTCCTTTAAAGTATTCAACTGAAGCGTTAAAAGCTTCATCTTGCGTATAATTATGTGGTTTGGATATAGCTTTTTTTACTTGCATATTTTTGAAATTAATGTGATTGTTTGAAATGGGATTCTAAAGCATGTAAATGTAATAAAATAGAAACTCAATTTATATTTTAAAATTTAAAGTTGTCAAGAAATTAATATTAATATACTCATATTCAGTATTATAAAAATTTATTAACAGCGTAAAGTTGACAAATTTTGAAAATAAATTAAATATTTTGATTGGTTTTATTTAAAAGTGTAATTTAAGCTTAAACAGATTTCAAAAATGTGATAAAAGTCATTTTTTGAATTTTTTTACACATTATATATAACTACCCTTAAAAAATATAATGGCAGGCTATCATTAACCAAGATTGGATGTTGGAGAATCAATTTAGAACCCATAAATGAAAGTGGTGTACTGTTAAAAAAGAAAAGATGTAACAGAACCAAACTCTGGAGTAGTCTTTATTTTGAGTTAAAATTCTAGCTTTTTTTATTTTATATTGTTTAAAGACTGTAGCGATACAGTCTTTATTTTTTTATATTTGGCGCGTGAACTCAAGATGGTACATTCCTGTATTAATAATTGCCCTTACTTATTTTGGAATAAGTAAGAAAATATCAACGCTGCCCAATCAAGAAATCGTTGTTCAGTTTGATGCCAATTCTGTAAGTATAGATGAAGCTCAATGTGCTGTTTCAGAGATAACAAACGAATTAAAACGTATTGGTGTCGCCGATGTTAAAGTTTCAGAATTACAAGATGGTAAATTAAAAGTTACTTATTATAGCACTATTGATGTAGCCATAATAAAGAATTTGTTTTATAAACAAAACAAACTACGGCTTGATGACACGGCTTTTAATAAAAAGGATAATTCTTCAAAAATCCCTTTTAGTAATGATTCTAATAATTACAGACTAGATGTAATAAAAATCCAAAAGGATTATGGATTGGATTTAGGATTTAATGGTCTTCCTGTAGAATTAAAATCTGTTAAGGATCAATATGTAAATCAAGTGGTTTCTCTTGCCACAACCGATGCTAATTTAAGTTTAAAGAATAATTTTGAGATTGTTGCATATAAAAATTATCGCAATGTTTCTTTATTAATAGACACTTCTTCACATAAGATACCCGAGGTAAGGGCCGGCCCATTATCTTAAAGAGATTCTTCGTAAAATATTAGTTTCAAAATTTCACATTTCTGAAACAATAAAAATATAATTTTTAAATCATCACGAAAATTGTCAGATATAACAGCAAATCATATATTTGCGCGTTTTAAAAAAATCTGACCAAAAAAATATAACATGCAAAACAAAGGACTAGTTACCGTATTTGCCATCCTTTTTGGATTGGTAAGTTTGTATCAATTATCATTTACCTATATAGCAAACAAAGTTGAAGATGAAGCAAAGGTCTACGCAGACAGCAAATTTTCTGAGAATGAACCTAAAGAAAGAGCTGCCGCAGAAGTAAGATATTTAGATTCTGTAAGTAATGAATCTATCTTTATGGGAGTAGATTATAAATCTGCTAAAGAAAAGGAGCTTAATAAAGGTCTTGACTTAAAAGGAGGTATAAATGTTATTCTTCAGATTTCTGTAAAAGATATATTGAAAGGATTGGCAAACAATTCTAAAGACCCAGCATTTAATCAAGCATTAGCTAATGCTACAGAATTACAAAAAAATTCTCAGGAAACATATTTAGAGTCTTTCTTTAAGGCTTTTGATGCTTTACCTGGTGAAAATAATTTAGCATCTCCAGAAATTTTCTTTAATAAAAGTTTAGAAGACGACATTGATGCATCAATGACAAATGATCAAGTTAAACCTGTAATTGAAAGAAAAATAGATGAATCTATTACATCAGCTTTCGAAGTATTAAGGAAACGTATTGATAAATTTGGAGTTACACAACCTAACATTCAACGTTTAGGTCAATCTGCACGTATCTTGGTAGAATTACCAGGTGCTAAAGATGTAGAGCGTGTTAAAACATTACTTTCAGGGACAGCTCAACTTGAGTTCTGGGAAGTTTATAAGTTTGAAGACATGCAAGGTTTTCTTTTTGCAGCAGATGCTAAAATTAAGGACCTAAATAAAGATGTAGCTTTAGAAGAAGCTACAGAAACTGTTAAGGATACTACTGCTAAAACTGAAGAGCAAAAAGAAATTGAAAAACTTTTAGGAGAAGATTCAGATACAGATGTTGCAACAGATGATCCTGCAAAAGCAAATCCTATTCTTTCAAAAATGGTTTCTCCAGGATTTCAAGGAAGACCGGTTCTTGCAACTTTCGAATTAAAAGATACTGCTTTAATTAATAGTTATTTACGTGAGCCTCAAGTAAGAGCTTTATTGGGTAATGATCAACGTTTTGCAAAATTTGTATGGGAAAAGCCAAGTGAAGTTACTACTGTAGATGGTGAAGAATTAGTGACAACTGGATTATATGCATTAAGAGGTAATCGTGACAATAGTCCTCCATTAGCTGGTGGTGTAGTTGTAGATGCTCAACAAACTTACGACCAAGTAGGGCGTGTTGCAGTTAGTATGCAAATGAATGGTAAAGGAGCTAAGACTTGGGAAGAAATGACCAAAAAAGCAAATGAGCAACAAACTCAAATTGCAATTGTACTTGATGATATTGTTTATTCTGCGCCAGGAGTTTCTGTAGCAGGAGGTATTTCAGGAGGAAGAAGTGAGATTACAGGTGATTTTGATATTTTAGAAGGACAAGATTTAGCTAATGTTTTACGTGCAGGTAAATTACCAGCTTCTGCAGATATTATTCAAGCAGAAGTAGTAGGTCCTACATTAGGACAAGAAGCAATAGACAGTGGTATTTTATCATTTATCATTGCTTTAGCGTTTGTATTAATATGGATGATTGGATACTACGGAAAAGCAGGTGTTTTTGCCGATGTAGCATTAGTAGTTAACATTGTATTTATATTTGGAATTTTAGCGGGACTTGGTGCTGTATTAACATTGCCTGGTATTGCTGGTATCGTATTAACAATAGGTATGTCTGTTGATGCAAACGTGCTTATTTTTGAACGAATTAGAGAAGAACTAGACAAAGGTAAAGCTCAAAAAGATGCTATAAAAGATG
>JGI24517J20059_1000035_pt1 | contig 102909 bp, 70 predicted proteins | sample LinPmetageLP41_FD_20059 | JGI IMG/M metagenome (IMG submission 20059) | reverse complement strand
GGGTGAGATAGCTCAATGGATTAATAACAGCGCACGTTACAAGCGTGAAAACCTAGCAGTTGCAGCAGCGTTACAGGCGGTTGGTAATATTGCAGGGTTAAAGTATATCGACGCACGCGATGGCATGACCGCAAATATGATTAGTTTTTGTGTGGCTGGGTCTTCTACAGGTAAAGAGCATATACAACAATGTTTTGCTGATTGCTTGCGTGCAGCTTACTTGATAGATGCCATGCACGGCGGTATTAAATCAGAACAAGAGATAGTAAGAAACCTAACAAGGCACCAGGCGGCGTTTTACAATATAGATGAGCTTGGCTTGGTATTGCGCAAGATTATGAACAGTCGCAACGCTTCTTACCTAGAGGGTGTTATTGGTCTAATTATGAGCGGGTACAGTAAAGCCGATTCATTTCTACCTGTTAGCGGTGACGTAAAGGAAGCGTTGAGAATTGAGTTGCAAAACGAGCTAACAGCGTGCCAAAAGCGCATTGAAGAAAACGAGGACAGTGCAGGCATAGCAGAACGCAGAATACCGCAGATACAGCGTGCGCTTAACAATATTGCAAGCGGTATAGAAGCGCCTTTTTTGTCTGTTATCGGCTACACAACACCCGTAACGTTTAATAGCTTGATAGACTTTGAGACTGCCACCAATGGGTTTTTATCTCGTGCCATGATATTTGATGAGCCTGAGACCAACCCAAAGCCAAACAAAAAGCGCACGTCGCGCAAACTGCCTGCACACCTTGAGGCGCAATTGGGCCAGCTTTACGCGATGGGTGAGTTTGACGTTATGGGCGATTCTCGCATAGAAAATTATGCAGAAAAGAAAGAGATAGAAACCATGGAGGACGCAAACGAACGACTGGACGAGATAATAGATGAGTTCTGGCAGATGGCAGAGGATGCAAAAGACAGCGGGCTTGAGGCAATACCACGGCGAGGGTATGAGTTGTGCGCAAAGGTTAGTTTTGTTTTGTCAGTTAGCGAGGGCGTGAGAACGCTTGAGCATGTTGAGTGGGCATATGCACTAGCTAAGGCGGATTGTGAGCGTAAGATGCGATTAGCGCTGTCTAACATCACAAAAGAGGATGCTCCTAATGATTCCATTGCGGTAAAAATACAAGATATTCTCCAAAATAGCGAAGATGGCGAGACAGAGGGTGTAATAATTAATAGGTGCAGGCCTCACAAGAAAGAGGAGGTTAAAAACGTACTGGCTAAGATAATTGAAAGAGGATTGATAAAAACGATTGATGTTGAACATCCTAAGAATAAAAAGCGATTTAAAAGGTATGCAATCTCATAACATAAATGACCCGCTTAGGCGGGTTTTTTGTTTGCAGAATAGTGAGAAGTTTTAGCATAGTTACAGAAAAATCGTTATAAATCATAATGGTTAGAGGATAGCAGAATAGTGGTAAGCTAGTCTTATCTAAAACGAAAGAATGCGGCTTACAGGGGAGGAGACCCTATAAAGACAGGTATAATATTTAATACTAGTAGAATATAAAATCACTTATACATTGTTTTGAGGTAAAAAATAGAACTAGTGTATAATTAGTTAACTATTGTTATATTCTATATTAAGTATATGTATTATAAAGGGTTTTTGCTTAGTGAGTTTTCACTATTCTACTATTCAGAAAAAGCGCTTTATATTTATTGTGATTTGTTTATAATTATATAGAATTTTTTAGGCTTATTGAGGTGTTTATGGATATTTTTGAAACAAAGTCGGAAAGCATTAGAGAAAAGTTGGCTGGGATGAGAATAGATTCGGTGGATAGCATTAGCGTCAGCAAAGATGACTTAGCAAACACTAGGTGTATGCTGTGGGTAATAAAAGACGAGTTCGGGATAAAACTAAAATCAAGGTACAAGGACGGCGTTCTGCACATAAAGCGCATTGGTTAAATACTTTGCATACAAAACATCCTTACAGAATAAAGCAAAAGTGGTCGAATTGTGTAATGTTTGAGTGGTATGACCAGTGAACTTTATCAACAATAAGTGTTGACACTGCACGCATAAGTGCTATTATTAACACATCAACAACGGGAGAGAAAAACATGACTACATTCACTAACAACCAACTAGTAAAACATAACGGCATTGAGTACAAGTTTATGGAAGTAAGCAAGCGTGGTGGAAAAAGCGAGTACGCTTTCTTGTGGTGCATGGGTAGACCTGGCGCGCAAATGAAGCAAGTTTTAATTTCAGAAATTACGGCGGCTCAATAATGAGTCGCTACACTTGGGGGCTAGACGGCTACGGTCGCGCCCACATTTGCCGCGAAGGTGAATGGGTTGTTTTATTTTCAATGATTAACGGTCATTGTGGACTGGTTGGAAAATGGTTATTTGAGGAGCAGGAGGGATGAGTAATACGGATCCGCTAGGAATGCTCGCAAGCAAGAGTGAAAACGAAAACCTTGACTTAGATGACTACAAGCACATGCAAGACTTTTTTGACGTTAGGAATAATTTTAAAAATACGGCTGAGTTTTTAAATTCACTTAATTACACTCACGTGTCGTTTACTGCCATTAGAGACTCGAAACATATTCAAATGGAGTTAGACTGGTTTACGCTTAAGGGGCTTGTGTTGTTAGGTGAGGCAGCTAGAAAAGATTTGGAGGTAAAAGATGCGCGTAATAGCAAATGAAGTAAAACCAGAAGATGTTGAGTTTGGCGATATTTATTGGGATTTGGATGAGGATGAAAAATCATTCTAACTGGTGACTACTTCTTCCCTGACAGCTTGGATACGGTTTGCGGGCACGCTGTATCAAAAGATGAAGGATTAATAATTAGACTTACGGCGGTAGCGATATGACCCCACTAAAACAACTCACAGATGAAACGAAGTCAAACGCGGCAAATGCCAAGGCGTTGAACTTACACCCTCACCAGCTAAAACGGTGGCTTGATAACGATGCGCATGTTAACCAGGCGGGTGAAGTGTATATTAAGACGAAGGGGCGCATTAATGTTTAAACAAACCTACACTCTCGCCACAGCATTATTTTGCGGAATGGCTATCGAGCGTGGAGATTATTTTATTGCGTCTGTGTGTGTCTTGGCGGGCGCCATTGGTTGGTATGTAATGGGAGAGGAAGAATGAGTGATTTAGATAAGTTGTTTGAGAATGCGCCGGAGGGTGCGACGGAGTTAGCAGTAAGTATTCACGACCATGAAGTTTTATGGGTGAAAAGAGAAGGGAGTAAATCTACTGGCTGGAGCCTAGATGAATGGGATACCCACGATGTTGACGAGAGATACAAAACCATAGCCACACTACCACAGCCAGAACGCAAAACGGTTGAGGATGCGGTTGCTGCGGTGGTTACTGGTTTTGATGGTGATGGGCTTTGGTATTCGCCGCGTAGAAAGCAGTGGATAGCATCGCCAGAGTACATGGCTTCCGATTCTTACCTAGTCTGCACCCGCGAAGAATTCGAAGCTTGTGTTGCTGGTAAGAGTGCTGAGAGTGAGCCACACTTTAAAGCTACCCGTGAAAACTTAGAGAAGATTGCTAAAGATGCTCGGGGTAATTTTGTGGAAGTTGGTGAGGCCAAAAGTGAGCCTGAGTGGACGCATACGGTTAACGGCTCAGAGTGCGTACTTCTAGACCCTGACAAGGATTGTGACGGGTATTACATTGCAAAAACGCACTACGGAGCTTTCGAGCTGGCAAAAGAACACGAGCTCAAGCCCATCAAGCCTACAATCGCCACAGATAGGGCGTTGTGGCTAATGAAAACCATGTGCCCAGATGAATGGTCGGCGCTAGAGCGCAAGTACACCATAACAAACTAAACACATCCGACCACCTTGCTCGGTTTTTCTGGTAGGGTGGTTGTTTTTACAGGAGAGAGAATATGGCAGGCATAATAACAAACACTAGCGGCGGAAAAACGTCCATGTGCCAGGCTGTTATAATTAAGGAGCAGTATGGGGATGACTTTGATAATCAGATTTGCGTCTTTGCAAACACAGGCCTAGAAAACGAAGAGACGCTAGAATTTATTGATAAATGTGACAAGCATTTCGGGCTTAATATAGTTTGGCTTGAGGCTGTAGTTCATGGTCACAATGAAGGTAATACGCATCGAGTAACTAATTTTAAAGACGCTTACAGGATGCACCAATACAAAGACCCGCTGCACCCATTCCATGCCCACGTTAGGAAAAACGGCGTCCCTAACCAAGCATACCCACAGTGCTCGGATAGATTAAAAGAGCAGGTTATAGAGTCCTACCGCAAAAGCATCGGGGTGGAAGATTATAAGCAGGCGCTTGGTTTTAGAGTTGATGAGCCTAACAGGGTTTGTAGTGCCAAGGTTAGAAAAGCACTCAAGGCTATTGGCGTTAATGACTTACACTTTAGAAGCTCTGGGATGGGAAGGGTTAGACACCTTAGGGATAATGCGCTGTTCCATCTATTGCGAACCGAAGACGTTAATGTTATTAGGTCATACAGCAATAAACTTAACAAATATAACCTTGTTTTCCCTATATGCGATTGGTTCCCAATGACAAAAGAGGATGTAAATATTTTTTGGGAGGACCAGCCTTTCAATCTGGAATTAGAAGAGCACGAAGGGAATTGCGCAACTTGCTGGAAGAAGTCAGACAAAAAACTTTATCTTTTGGCGAAAGAGCACCCAGAAAGGTTTGAGGCCTTTAAGTGGTTTGAAAGAGAATATATGGACAACAAAGGGAGCGAGAAAAGCCGATTGTTCTTTAGAAAGCATAGAAGTGCAGAAATGATAATCGGGGAGGCCAGCGATTTTGACGCGTGGGCGCTAAGAAAAATGATAGGCGCTGACAATCAAGAGGATGGGTGCTCATCAAGCTGTAATGGGTATGACCTATTCGATTAACTGGTCAAACCACATACCAACCACGTCGGTGTTATCATCGGCGTGAATCAACAGGAGAGAGATTATGAAAATATACAAAATAGACCACGGCTACAGCTTGGTAATCGCTGAATACATTTCGATGGTGTTCGATGAATACGAAACTCACTCATGCGGCGTCATGCTGTACAGTAATGGCCGATACGCCGGACAGCTTAACTTCGAAGCCGCCACTGAGTTCTACAAAGCATGGAGGGCTATGTAATGAACTCACACCACATGCAACACGCAATCGAAGCGCTAACAAACGGCGAATCAATGCTATGCACAGTCGAAGACGTATACCGCCGAATGATGCGAGACGAAGACACAATTCTTGAGCTGTGCGAGTTACTACACGGTAGCGACTTGCAAGCGGCTGAGCGTAAGTTTATGAGTGAGTTTATTGGGGCTGCACGGGATGAGTTGACGGCGGCTAGGGAGGCCCAGGTATGAAAACTCACGAAAGAGCCGCAATCGCACTAAGACGCGTAAAGGGCAGCCACTACTCAACGATGAAGCAATTAGCCGATGCGCTTGGCTGGTCGATGACAGCAGTACACAGAGCGTGTGAAGCAGAACCAGAGATTCGCGCAATCCTAAGCGCTAACAAGACTAGGAAGATAAAGCCACTTGTCACGCCGCGTGTTAAGCGCGACGGCGTACCAATGCAGCCAATTATCAAGCGGCTATACGACGCTGTGCAATTGTCAAGCATGACACAGTTGGAGATTACCGAGAGGGCTGGCATGTCTGAGGCTTTCTTCCGTGATGTGTTTAAGCGTGGTCACTTGCCACGAATGCAAAGCATTATGGCTGTTTGTGAGGTTATTGGCTTAGAATTAACACTGGTCAAACCAGATAACGCCTAGCGATGTGCTAGGCTGTTGTTTTTGATAGGAGAGAGAATATGAGTAATTTATTTATACCCGACCAGCTCGACCAGATGAGTAAGAAAGAATTGCTTGAGTTTGCACAGACAGCGCATGAAGAGAATGTGAAGTTGAGTAAGCGTGTTAAGGAACTTGAATCCCACAACGTTAAACTTGAATCTTACAACGTTAAACTTGCTAACGAGTCGCACGAATATCAGCAGCGTGTGCGTGAGCTGGAGTGTGGCAACAGATATGTCGCCGTTGCAATAAGAGAGATTGTAGCAAGAGGCGATATAAAGCCGTTAATGGCAGAACGCAACGCAATAGATGAAATAGCAAACAAATTCGCCCTAGAGCAGAAGATTGGCGGCGTTTCCGAATTTGTAGAAAAATTCAACGTAGAATACGGAGGCGGCGTTGGCGAAGCTCTGGAAGAGTATTCAGCAATTTATTGTGAACAACTACGCAAGGAGCAAGAGTGATGTTCACGTTTATTGGATTTGTATTAGTTTCACTTTTAGCACTAGGGGCAACTGTTTTAACAATACTCACTTGCTTCATAGGCGGTTACGATTTAGGACCACCGGAAGGAAAGCAGTGGTTAGGACCGTTATTTTTAGCATGTTTTACTGTAGTGCTATGGTACATCTTATACACAAACAGTCCGTTTTCAGTCGTGGTTAATTAGGAGCAAGATTATGTTTGAGAAATTAGCCAAACTTTACAGGTTATACATGATACGGGCCAAGGCTAATAATTTTCCAATCTCTGAGTATGGCTTGCTTGGTGAGAAATGCAAACGCAAGGAGCAAAGCGATGACTAACCTATACACAGACCCGCTAACCCACTTAATCGTCGGGCTAGCTTTAGCGGTTATATCCTGTTGTGCATTCCTAGTTAGCATATACGTCATAGAATTACTGTTTGCAATCTGGAGACAACATCGGCACAATAGAGATTCATAGTATTACTCTCCCTGTAATTAGCCCTCCGCGTGAGGGCTTTTTTTTGTTCAGTTATCAGCGTATACTTGGTGTATCTAATCATTGGGTATCGCCATGCACTTTCTACGCGCTAAGCTTCTTTTGTTATCTGTTGCACTTGTATGGGGTGCGCTGATTGTTCTCATGCTGCCCTTTCAGCTACCCGTTACGATTGCGGGTGTGCACCCAAAACTTAAACGTTACCGATACGGCGTGTGGATTGCACAAGACCAAATGGTCAACGCTATACACAACGGCAACCCTGATGTAACCGTTTCAAGCAAAGTGGGGTATATGGCAGAGCAAGGCAGTAAGACAGCCAAAGCAATGGCGGTTGTAATTGATTTATTATTTAAAGTGGCAGTGGGGCAAGATAACCATTGTCAGGTATCGATTGAGCGTGACGAGGAGCATTATTAAAATGAAAACACTAGCAGAATTTGACACGCTCGAAGCGGCGAAAGCTTACAGTTACACACAAGGCAAGCTAATACCTCGCACAACTATGAACAGCTTGTTAGGCGATGCGGGGCTTATGTTGGCATTTGAGCAAGAGGCGTTAGTGGACGATAGGTTCGCGGCGTTTATGCATCCGACTAGCACAGAATATAATTTTATTGTTGGCGATGGTACTACGACGGGCGATAGGCAGATAGATATGCTTGATGATATTATTCAAGAAGGTAAATTCCCAGCGCTCGCATCGTTAAAGCCTATCGTGCTGCACATCGGCAACCCTGTTACCTACCCATACGCCAACGCTACACACCACGCATTCTTGAAGGCTAAAGGTACTTGCCCGACCAAGCAAGTTTCACCCGTAAATGGCTATCTTAAAATCACACTCACACAAGACGTAGAGGCACACAGGCCCTCAGTGCACGCCATTATTGACGGCGTTGTCACATACATCACAACGTTTAGTGAAGTGAGCTCGGTTAAGTCATACAACTGTCAAGTTCCGAGAGGTTACACAGAGTTTTACGTTGATGAAGCTTACGGTGCGATTGCGTAATGGCGTTTTATCTCGACTTTAACGGAACGAGTAACAAGGTTGAGCTACCAAGTGGGCTAACTCTTGCCAATACGGGCGACTACATAGAATTTGACGTTGAATTTAACACAGGTGATAACACTCAGTTCATATTCGGCAACAAGACAAATAGTTTTGACCAGTTCCTAATATATGACACAACTCGCTGGAGGCTTCGCGTCTTTAGCGGAATAGCTGAATTATTTATATTACTACCAGTAGGCCGCACCATTTTAAGGTTCGAGCGAACCGCATCGGGTTACGAATTGTTTTACGATGGGGTTTCACAAGGTACATTTTCGCAACCAGCGGGTTTTTCTCCAACACTGGTCGGCGCTTGGGCGGGTGGCAATAGTTTCGCAGATATTAACCTTTATACGCTTGTCAGGGCTACAAGCTCTACGATACTGAATGATTACAACAAGCAAACTCTTTCAGGCTCAAACGACACAACACTCCCCGACACAGTGGGCGGCAATGACGGAACGCTTGTAAACTTCCCGACAGACAACAGTCAGTGGATATTCTACGATGATGGCGGCGGGGCGATAACGGCTGATATCGATTACACAATACCTGCGCCAACATTTACAAGTACGGCTAGCGTTACGCTTCCTGCGCCTATCGCGGATTCGTCTTTTACACTAGCAGCACCAACGTTTACAAGTAGCGCAACCGTTACGCTTCCTGAGCCTATTGCTAACAGCGCTTTCTCTATCGCTTCGCCGCTATTCAGTGCAAGCGCTGACGCATCTTTACCGCAGCCAGTAGCAAACGCAGCCTTTACGCTAAACTCACCTACGTTTAGTGCATCAGCGACAGCGACAATACCAGGCTTTAGTGCGTCAGTGGCTTACAGTATTAACGCGCCTACCTTCAGCGCAGATGCAACGGTTACACTACCAAGCCCGACGGCTGATGTAAGCTATACGGTTACAGCACCAACATTCTCAGTCGATAGCACGGTAACACTACCACAGCCCACGGCTAACGCTGCATTCAGCCTGCCTGCACCAACATTTGCAGCGAGCGCGACGGCAACCGAGCCAGGTTTTAACGCGGCTGTTAACTTTACACTGCAGTCGCCAACATTCACTGCAGACGCGAGTGCAACACTACCTCAGCCTGTAGCAGATGGTAATTTCACTATCACAGCGCCTACATTCAGCGTAGTTGCTATTGTTGGTGGAATTGCGATAATAGTAGATAACGAAACAAACATTAACATGCCAGCGCTTTCAACCAACATTAATGCGCCTGTGCTTTCTAACAACGTGAGGATTTAAACAATGGCAACAGCTAACGCAGCAGCAACACTTGAACGCGCAGATGATTTTGCAGCGGATTACGCAACAGCGACACTAACCATTTTGGCGGGTGCAACGACACTAGCAACCCATACGCTTGCTAACTTTACTACGTCAAACAGTGGCGCGGACGGTGTAGCAACAGCCAATGCTATCGCAGACGCGACGATTGCGGCGACGGGCACAGCAGACGGTGCAACGCTAACAGCAGCGGGCAAGACTTACACCCTAACGCTTGGCACGAGTGGCACAGATGTTGTTGTCTCAACAACTAACTACATCAGCGGTGAAACGTCGAGCATTAATTCGTTTGTCGTAACATTCCCAGCATAAGGTAACAATATGAGCCAACTTTACGAAAAGCCGTTGCCAGTCGGAAAGGTTGGCAACTATACCCTAACACTTGATAGCGGATGGTTAGGCGCTGAGACCGTAACGAGCGTCAGCGTCACATGCGCAGGCGCTACGATTACGCTACCCACTAGCAATGGCAATGTGTTGCAAGCATTCTTTGAGGGCGATACAGTCGGGCGCTTTGAGGTTGAATGGGAATGGGCAACGGCTACACGCACCGATTGCTATAAGACTGTGCTTAACATTGTGGAGTGCTAACATGCTTTACGGGGCGCTTATACCATGTAGATTGGGTGAGCGCTTCAATGAGGACGGAACCTCGCAGTATGGAGCGATTACGCATATTTATTATTTTGGTGATTGGGCTTTTGCTACTGGTTTAACCGATACGCCGAAACGAAATCACGTCAACGAGCTGCTAACAGATCTACACAGTAACGGCGTAAAGCGTCTACACTACTATTCAAAGTGTGAGTTGATACAATGGCAGCTATACACGACAGAACGCGGCTCAGTGAGAGCCAAGAGGTTATAATGAGCTATCGAGACATAATCAAACACGGCAAGATTGAGCCAAAACGCGGCAAGGGCGGTGCTGGAATGCATCCCAAGTACACGCCGGAAGAGTTTGAGCAGTTGGTTTACGGACACATTGAAGAATGCGTAGAGAAGCGCAAGATACCCGCAATAATGCACTTTGCTATGGTTATCAATATTAGTCGTGAGCAACTTTATAAATACTACAAAGTGAAAGACGATTACAAGGAAGCCTATGCGACGCTTGAAACGGCGTGCGCAGGAATACTTGAAGACTATGCACTAAATCCTCAAGAGGGCGACAACAGGCACGCGGGCATACTTGCGTTTGGCTTGAAGCAGTACGGTTGGACGGACAAGCAAGAAATAGAACACAGCGAAAAAGTGGTCGATACTGGCGAGAATGAATGGTAAACCTTGCAGAGTTCAGGCGACATGTTAAAGACAAGTCGCCTGCTTTCGTTCCGTTATTCAAAGACAACTCACGCTATCAAGTGGCGTGGGGCGGTGCGGGCTGTGTGCATCCAGATACTAGAATACACACAGAGCATGGACTTATGCGTATCTGCGATATAAATCGCCCAATGCGCGTTCTAAGCTGGAATGAGAAAAGTCAGAAATTCCAGCTTTCTTTAAGTGGTGGCAGCTTCCCAAAAGGTAGGGCGACTCTATACCGAATTGTAACGCGGCACGGAGAATTTCAAGCAAGCGGGCATCACCTTGTTTTACTTTCAACAGGTGAGTATCGACGCGTCGATGAGCTTCGAGTTTACGACGAGATAAGTCGAGCGAATGAAGACCCTCTTTTGACCATTGAGGAATCTTGCCTGAAATTGTCTGAGCAAGATGCTCCCCGTTACTCTCAAAAAGCCTTAGATTATCTTGGTGGTTATGCAAGCGAATGCCGTCGATATGGTCCACTACTTCATGAGGAAGGAGATTACGCGATATTTTCTGGGCAGCCACAAGCCGATGCTCTAAAACGCGACCATTCTTGTTTGCCATGCCCTTGTATTCGTGAGGGCAAATCACAGATGCGTAACCATCCTTGTTTATGTGGCGACCGCACTTGTAAAACCTATTCCTGTGGGATGGCACAGCAGACTGAGGGCGACGAGGTAAATCATGGCGAAGCATCATTTTTTGAATATACTTCGGATTCTCGTTTAGGATTTCAGCTATCTCACCAGATGAGCGGACGCCATCACAAAGCGGCACAATTTTATCAAACCGAGTTTTTGCAGCGGGATTTTTTGGGTGACTCATTTCAACCTCCTACAGTTAATGATTCATCTATATTATCCCGCTCCACCCCTATACTGTCAATAGAAAAATCTGATTATTCAGAGTATTGGTGTATGCAGGTTCTTGACACTAACAACTACGTATCGGAAGACGGCGCAATACATCACAATAGTGGCAAATCTCACATTGTCGCCCGAAAGCTACTATACAGGCTAATCAAAGAAACCGAACAGCCGCACAAATTCCTTGTTGTTCGTAAAGTTAACCGCACCATAAAGCGCTCAGTGTTTACGCTATTTCGCAACTTGGTTAGCTTGTGGGGTTTATATGATGAGTTTGACGTAAATCTCACAGACCTCACCATCACATACAAAAAGAACGGCGCGCAATTGATGTTTACGGGCATGGATGACCCCGAAAAACTAAAGTCAATTGAAGGTGTAACGGGCGTATGGATGGAAGAAGCCACCGAGTTCACGCAGGAAGACTTCGAGCAATTAGATTTGCGTCTGCGCGGCATCACTAAATACAGCAAACAAATCATACTCACGCTAAACCCTATCAGTGAACAACACTGGATTAAGCGCATATTCTTCGACGACCCTATAGACGGCGCGTTCACGTTAAAAACAACATACCTCGACAACTCATTTATAGATGATGAGTATAAGATGGTAATGACGAACAAGAAGAAAACCAACCCGCGTTATTACAACATATACGCGCTTGGCAATTGGGGTACAGCGGAAGGGCTTGTATTCAACAATGTTGAGCAGAAAGCGTTACGCCTTGAAGAAATAATTCATCTTGATTGCGTCCAAGGTGGAGACTTTGGCTATACCAATGACCCTACTGCATGGCATCAGTCATACGTAGACACGCGCAATAAAATAATTTATGTGTATGACGGGTTTTATGAAAAAGGCATGAGTAATGAGGCTATTGCCGAAAAGATAAAAGAGCTAAAGGCGCACAAGCATAATACCGTATTCGATAGCGCAGAGCCTAAATCAATCGCAAGGTTGCAAGGGCTTGGCATTAAATGTTCGCCAGCGCAGAAAGGGCGCGACTCAATCAATGCAGGTATAGACCATCTGTCAGAATACAAGATTATCGTTAATGCGCATCTAGTCGAGTTCATGACCGAGTTTAATAACTATTGTTGGGCTACGGATAAAGAAGGTAAGGCGACAAATAAGCCATGTGACGACTTCAATCACTTTATAGACTCATTACGCTATGCTATGGAGCGTTACACTAAAGCCTCCAGCGGCATCCTAGTACCTTCACGCAAACGCTGATACAATAGCCATATCAACCTTAACAGGCGCACAGCATCATGGAACAACGAACACAGTTAACTATCAACGCACTAGCAGACCGCGTAACTAGCAATCTACGCGACATTTACGGCACACGTGACGACAAGCACGGGCAGGCATGGCGTGATTATGGCTATAAAGATACGCTTGAATTTAACGACTATTTTCAAATGTCTGAGCGCTTTGGTATTGCTTCTGCTGGTATTACGATTCCTGTTGAACAATGCTGGAAAACTTACCCTGCTATACGTGAAGGTGAAGTGGGAGACTTTGAAAAGCGCGATACGGACACGCCGTGGGAGTCGGAAGTAAGCAAGCTATTCCGCTCTATGAAGCTATGGCGTAAGTTGAAACTGTGTGACGAATATCAGCGCATCGGCGAGTACGGCGCAATGGCTATACAGATACAGGGCACGGCACAACAAGCCGATTGGGGTAAGCCCTTGCAGCTTATCGGTGTTAACAATGTTGCCAAGTTGATTCCGCTATACCAAGAGCAGCTTAAGCCCGTCGAGTGGGATAACAACACATCATCACCGCGATTCGGTGAGCCTGTTATGTACCAGTTAGACCAATCCGCTATTGGTGACGACCGCGAACAGGATAACCGCAACAAATCGGTGCATATACATTATACCCGGGTAATCGTATTCGCTGAGGGTGCTGACGATGGCAGTATATACGGACGACCAGCGTTAAAGCGTGGTTTTAATGACCTAATCACGATGGAGAAAATCATAGGCGCAGGTGGTGAAGGTTTCTGGAAGTCTGCGGCAATGAAAACCGTATACAGCAACACTAACAAAGATGCACCACCGTTAACGCAAGATGATATTGATTCAATGGACGACGCTATCAAGGACTTTGTTGAGGGATTGGACAAGCACTTAATGCTGGGCGGCTTAGACCCTAAAGTGCTGTCAGTAGCCATGAGCGACCCCGAAAACCCGTTCATGATTGCATTGCAGTCGTTTAGCGCATCGGTGGGTGTTGCGGCTAAGTTGCTAGTTGGCTCACAAGAAGGGCGCTTAGCATCTGACCAGGACGGTATATTTACACTGTCCAACATGCAGAGCCGTCGTGAGTCGTGGTGTACGCAGATGATGGAATCTGTCATTGGTTGGTTAATGCTTCACGGTGTTATTGAGCATAAAGAGTATACAGTCGAATGGGATGACCTGCTCGCACCTAGTGACGGCGATAAGCTAGACCTAGCCGGGAAGATGAGCAAGATTAACAAGGATATGGCGCAAGAGGTGTTCACCACTGAGGAGTTGCGCTTAATTTCTGGTTATCAGCAAGAAAGCGCACTTGATGAGGATGAGTCGGATATGCTAGAGGGTGAGTTAGCGGATGACTAAACGCATCCTCCCAACCCGCCTCGAACGCGACCCCACCGGACAGGCGGGTAACCGTCTACGCGCCAAGCGTGAAATATCACGTCGTATACGCGCATTGCGTGAGCCTGTATTGCAAATACTTGATAGCTTTCCCGTAGAGCGTATCACTATTAACAAGTCGCGTTATGAATACGCTGTAAACCCTGACCGGATAGCTAGCTTATTCGATGAGCTGCAATTGTATTTCTACCAAGCATTAGAGCTTGAAACGTTTACGCGTGGTTGGTTTCTTAACGAGTATTTGGGTAGCGCATGGCAGCAAGGCACAAGTAAATCATTCAGTCGACTCAAGACACTAGCCGAATCCGTTGCGCCTAATCGCGCAGAACTAATGCAGCTTGATAGCGTGTTAACCTCGCCTGAGTACGCTCAACGCTTTGAGTTTATCAGTGCGCGAGCGTTTGAGAATATGAAATCATTTTCTGGGCAGGCTGCGATAGATTTGGGGCGCGTATTGGGTGAAGGCGTTGCGCTAGGTCAATCGCCGCGTGTTATCGCGCGCGATATACGTAAGAAGTTTGACCAGGTAGAAGGCTATCGGGCGCTAAGGATTGCACGCACTGAGGTGAATCACGCATTTACTGAGGCGCGTTATGAGCAGACAAAGGATGTGCGGGATAGGTTAGGACTTGAGGTAATGCAGATGCATGTATCGGCGCTTGTGGATAGCACGAGACCCACGCACGCTGCTAGACATGGTAAGTTGTATACTTTGGAGGAGCAGCGTTCTTGGTGGTCAGAAGGCTCGAATCTTATATCGTGCCTTTGCAGCACGGTTGAAGTGGTGTTCATTGACGGCGAGCCAACACAGAAAAAGCTTATCGAGCGGCAGCGGAAAAGGGGTGAGCAGTATTTTAAGTTTCACCCCTCGAAGGTTTAAGGCCAAAACCCAAAGACCTCCTCCCATAAAATATCAAATTGAATATCCATCTCAGCGATAGATAAACTGTTATACGGCATACCACGCTTAAAATTCAGTGCAGCGTGGTAGCCTAGCTTCTCGGCGAGTTGTGGGTTCATTTTAACCAAGCCTTAACGCCATAACTAGCAAAGAAAGCAAGCTGTTTCCCTTGCCATATCGACATAGTTTTATTTTTGTGCATCTGATATTCAAACACAGCGCGCGCTGTCATTAGTTTGTAATTTGGTGGCTTTTTCATCACACCCCCACTTATCACGCAGCATCTTATACCTTTGCGCCTGTGCTTGTTTGCGCTCATCGCGTACTTTGCGAATCGCTAAGCGTATTTTACGTTCGCGTTCTAGTTTTTGTTCGTATGTCATATTCTCACCTCATCAATGTAAATCCATTTTTCTACTTGCGAAACTTTGTGGCTGCGATGGTCTTTGTAGCTCTCAAATCCTGCGTTCATGGTGTCGTTTATGTCGTCGTCATCGTAGCATGTAAAGTTGTAGAAAAACCCGCTTTTAATCTCACCACTCACAACGAATAATACTTGCGCTTGGTCGGTTGGTAGTCTATATGTCATAACTTACCCTCCATCTCTTTGCGGTTTAAATGTCTGATGTAGTTGCGCACAGTTACGGCTTTCCAGTAATTAATCTTCCTTGCTCTCATATACTCCCATTTATGCGCATCCCTATTTTTTCTTCTGTATTCTGTGCTGGCAGGGTTAAAGTCTGGCTTAGGCGCACCCATTGAGCCATTTTTAACCCTAAACCTCAGCGCCTCTTGATTGATGCCAATGGCGCTGGAAAATTCTTTCAGGTTAACGCCTGCATTCTTGGGTAGATTAGCAAGCCATGTTGGAATCTCAATCATTTCACGCCTCTCATAATAGACGCGCACACTATCGCTGCGTTTATTGTTATTCTTCCCATGGCTCTAATTGCATCTTCACTTTTATCCCCGCTTGCTTTTATCTCGCTAACCTGCGCCCACGCTTGAGCTTTAATAGATGCGCATTGAGATACAGCGATTGACCTTCTTGTCTTATGCGGCCTTGACAGCCTAGTGTTGAGCCACTTTACTTTCCCGTACTTGTTTAATGCATTATTCATAACTCACCCCACGTTTCACGAATAACCTGCACAACATGCTGCACAGAAACATTATGCTTTAGCGCGATATTGCGCAGCGAATAGCCCTGCAGCCATAGTTCTGTTATTGGTTTCATTTCTCTAACTCCTTTAGTAGTGCGTCGGCTTGCATAACGGATATAGTTGCGCAATTATCATGACTCATAGCTCCGTCAACGTCGCTTGCAATAAAACCCTGCATCGCCATCGCTGCAAAGTATTCGCGTTTGGTTAAGCCTGGTAGTTTTGCATCCCAGTTATCGGGGTATGCTGGTGCGTCGCTGTTACTCATAGACCCATCCTCGGCACTAGCGCCAACGCAACTCTCGGCTGCATAACCATCACGTTGAAAGTTGATTCACAGCCATCGCAAAAGACATCAAAATCAAGCCCCCTAACTTCTTCTATAGGCACAGCTTGCGCAGGAAACGATTGCATAGAGCAGCCGCCTGACTTTGTTTGCTCGGTTATCACTGCGCCACAATCGGGGCAGATAAAGTTAACCTCATTGTATAAACCCATATCTCTCTCCTGTTAGTTGACCCCTTGAATATAGCACAGTGAATTCAGCAAGTGGTACGACCACTTGTTTACCGCTTATACTTGCGTTATCATAGCTAATAATCATTGGATAAAGTGACGCATATGCACGTATCTATTTTTACAAATGTTGGTAAATCGCAAATACGCGAGACTGACACGCACTTTCATATTGAAGGTGTACCCATCACAGTAGATGATGCGGTTATGAATGGTATCCTATACACGGCTCAGAATAACCGTGAAGGTATGCCAAGCATCAAAGACCGTGTTGTTACGCTATCACACCCCACGACTAACGACGGGCAAGGCGCAGACGCTTATGCAGGTGAGTCATTACAGAAGTTCTACTCAGGCGGTTACATCGAATCGGTATACGCTGATAACGGTGTGTGGCGCGTTAACATTTCAGTAGACAAAGACTTACTGCAAGCGCAAGACAAAAAGCAAGGCACTGAGTTTTTCAATAAGCTTGAGACAAAAGATGATATTGGCGTATCAACTGGGCTGTATACCGTGGTCGAGAAATCAATGGGTACGAATGCGGAAGGTAAAGAATACCAAGGCATTGCAACCAGTCAGCAATACAACCACCTCGCCATGTTACCAGACTCAGAGCCGCCTGCGGGTGGCCAGTCTACGTTTATGCGCTTCAACGGTGAGTCTAGCGAATTAATGATTAACCTTGCTGACTATATGCCAGATTCAACGCCAGACGATAAACCAAGCGTTGAGGTGGAAGTTGAAACCGAATCAAAGGAAAGCGTTGAAAGCTTTCTAACCAAGTTACTCGCCATGATTGGCGCAACAGGATTGCTTAAAGGCAATAAATCAGAAACCGAAACCGAGGATAGCAAAATGTCAATCGACAACATGGTTAAAGCCCTCAAAGAAGCGAACGCCTATAAAGATGGCATGAGCGACGACGAGGTTAAAAACGCCTATGGAAAAATGGGCAAAGACGACAAGAAAGAAGAAAAAGCGGATAACTCTGCTGAGCTTCTTGAAGCGATTAACTCACTTACTGCAAAAGTTGATTCACTAGAGTCACAACTTAACGCTAAAGAGACAGCCGAGAAAGACGCGCTTGTTGCAGAAGTTAACGCGCTAGAGACTGGTATTGCAGAAGATGAGCTAAAGGCTTTATCTGTGAACAGCCTTAACGCACTGAAAGAAAAACACGCGCCTGTTACATTCGGCGTAAACGGTCAATTCCGTCAATCTGCATCTAACGGCGCAGATGAAGAATTTGCTGACATCAACTAAGGAGTCTATAACATGGCTAAACGTAAAATCCACTTAGGCCCTGCTGATGGTTCAGCAAAGGCGCTATATGTAGAAGGCTTGGCGGTTGACGCTTTCCTTCCTGGTACGCTACTAAAGCAAACTGCATCAGGTCTAGCGACTTCTGACATTGCTGACGCTGGTTTTAACAGTGAAGCAATCGTTGCTAAAGAAATCAGCGAAAGCGAAGGCGGTTTAATCACCACTGCTTACACTATCGGCGATACTGCGGCGGGTGTTGTTGTTCGCTCAGGTGAGTTTGCCAACGTTCGTGTTGCAGCATCACAGAACATCACAAGCAAAGGCACAGCGCTTGCGTCTAACGGTGACGGCACTTTGAAGATTGCCGCTACTGATGGCACTGACCAAGTTTTATTCTACTCAGACGAAATTGTTAACACTGGCGCATCTGTTGCCCTTGTTACTGTTCGCAAGGCATAAGGAGCTAGACGAATGAGTATCTTTTTCAACAAAGAAATCCTGCAAGCGAACGACCAGCAAGGCCGTGTAATGCGCGAGCAGTACAACCAGCTTAGCGATATGCGTAAGACTGGCTCACAGGCGCACGCTGACATGCTTGCATTTACCAACGCAGCGCGCACACCAGCAGAAGCTTACCGCGAGTTTGATTCGGTAACTAAGATTGACCAAGTGCCAGCGGGTGAGTTTGCAACGCTTACACGCCTAATGAGCGGTGCGAAGTCTATCAACATCGGTCGTAAGTTATACGAATACCGTAAAGCTTCTGATATGAACGCTGGTCAGTCTTCAATGACAGGTCAAGTGGGCGTAAAAGAAGACAAGCTAGACTACACTTACGGCGGTGCGGTTGTGCCAATTCACGATAAGTCATTCGGCATCGACTGGCGCGAATACTCAGCCATGCGTGCGGAAGGTTTTGACGCATTAGTTGATTACTCACGCGAAGCACGTCGCGGCCTATTGCAGACTAACAACGATTATCTGTGGAATGGTAACAGCGACTTGGTGTTTAAAGGCACTAGCTGGTTAGGTATCAAGAACGACCCAACTGTGGCATCTGCTACGCTAGGTGTTGACTTAGCGGCTGCGGCTTCTACGGCTGACGACATCCGCGCAGAAGTTCAGCGTGTACGTGATATTCTACGCATCACTAACAACTGCTCTGGATTGCTTACTGTTGTTGTATCGCGTGAGATTGCGTCTAACTGGGAGCGTCCATACAGCACGGCTGATGGTAACTTTGGCACAATCGGCGATTACGTGGCTAAACTTCGCGGCATTGCTGAAATCGTTGAAGATGAGCAGCTGTCAGGCAACCAGCTTGCTATGATGTACGCTGACCAGCAAGGCTTCCATATGGTATCAGGCATGGCTATGTCAACTTACGCTGTACCACGTCAGTTCCATAACTCACCGTTTGACTACATCATGTGGAATGCTGCGGGTTATGTATCTAAATCTGATGCAGAAGACCGTAAGTGCGCATTGTACGCAGAATAAGGGGTAAATGATGGCTGACAAAAAAGTCCTAGCGACTTCAAGCGGAATCTATGCCGTGAAGGATGGTAAAACCGTCGCACTAGCTCAAGGCGTTGAATTTAGTATTGATTTGACACAAGCCGAAAAGCTAGCGAAGCGGGGTAAGGTTGAGTTGGTAAACAACTCGAAACCAGCCGCTAAAAAGTAAGATTAAGCCCCGCCTAGTGCGGGGTTTTTATTTGCACTCAGTAACAACCACGCCAGCAGGCATATTGCTATTTGAGTATTTGGTTATCTTGGCATTAAAGTAATCTAACTCAGCCTCAAGACATTCAATAAATGCCTCAGTCTCATCGTCACCACCGTCATAGTCAGGGTGACTAAATCTTATTTCGAATATCATATCACTCTCCTAGTGCGGGGTTTTTATTTAACTAACCAAAAACTTGTCAAATTCAGTCACCGAAAACTCTTTACCATTTTCGGTGACTATATTAATTATCGGTATCTCAGGGTCTCCGGTTATTACGTCATAAATGTCGACATGACCCGTTACCTTGCTACCGTCATCACGATATGCAGTGCATAACCTGCCGCCATCCTCCCAGTGTAAGTAATCCTTCATATCATTCTCCTAGATTTGGGTTTATTTGCACTCAGTAACAACTACGCCAGCAGGCATCTTGCTATTTGAATATTTAGTCACCTTTGCATTAAAATAATCAAGGTGCGCCTCCAAGCAGTCGATAAACGCTTCTGTCAATTCGTCGTTTTCATCATAATCTGGATGGCTGTATTCTATCTCAAATATCATATCTACCTCCCAATTGTTAAACACATCCCGATTGTAGTACACTATTAACATTAAAGTGGTCTAACCAGTGAATCTAAATGCCATTACACAAACGCACTATTAGCGGCAACGCTACAGACACGTTAGCCTATACCGTTGAGACCGCCGACGCATACGGCGCGCAGGTTGTTGATGTGCGCTTTTATGATGGTAGCGGCAACCAGGTAGCGCCTACGGGTGGCAGTTATTCTTTGCAATGGTCTGCGAATGGCCGTGATTGGATGAATATTGCCAACCCATTGGCGGCATCTGTGGTCAAGAACTGGCAGGCAAGCGGCTATGTTTCATCATTGCGCGCTGTGCCTGATAGCATTACGGGTGCTGCATCGTGGGAGGTTGATTATCGCGTTCACGGTATAGGCGACCCGAGCGGCTCTACATTCTTTGCGGGTGGTGAGGGCGCGGCATTTGATAACGGTGACAGCTATCGCATTGATTATCCAATTAGAATACCGCAAGGCGGTGGCCCGCTTGTCATTAAATACATCGTTAACGAGCCAACTATATTAACGCTATCAACTATCGAGATAGACCAAGGCGGGATTGAATATAGGATATTCACGGAGGCTCAAACGACGGAAACAAGCCCATTTACTGACCTGATACCTGTCTACCCTAAAAATACATCTGTAACGCCTAACCCTGCGCCCGTTGAGATATTGGACAATGGTGCAGCAACGTTTACAGGTCAACAGAATACAACGCTACGCATACGTACAGCATCGGGCGGCGGTAATCGCAACAGCGCGGTAACAGGTGAATCAACGCGTCGCGGCTTTGGTCAGTCAATTGTATACGCTGAGATTGCGCGACTTGAGGGTGTGAATGTTGATACAATAGGCGTGTTGAAGCAGGAGTTTTACCGCAAATGATTACACTTGATTGGCAAACAGGCGAAGGTTACGGCTATTTCTATAAAGAGGTAAGCGTTGTAGGTGGCGCTACATCCGATTATGTGCGCTTAGAGCATGACACTATAACAAGTGTAGCGCTATACCCTAATAACCGAGCTAAGGTGCAGTATAGCTTGTCTAATTACACTAAGCTGGATGCAGGCACAGCGGACTGGATTGATTGGCCTTTGGGTAGCATTAACCGTAATGATGCGGACACCATCATAGGTGTTGCTAGCGCTATTCGTCTTGTTAGCGATAACGGTGCGGCACGTATGGAGGTGCTTGCAAAATGAGCGTTTGGGCTAGTCAAGGCGCTAGGCGTGAAGATAGCAACGGTGATGTTATTAATAGCGTCACTGAGATTTATTTTGATGTAGTAACAGACGTTAACGGGCAATTCATTGTTAATATTGAGCGCTACAACTTGGTTGAAGTGTTGGAAGTGGTTGCACAGATTGTAGGTCAAACGCTAAGCACGGCTGATAATATAGTTGATAAGCTAACCGCAACTATAATCGAAATCACGAACAGACAAATTAAAGGTGTTGTTACCAAGCCGAACGAAATAGACACATCCGTTTCAGTAGGCGCAAGACCACCAGTGCAGCGCGGCGGTCAAGGTAATAACGTAAAAGTTAAGGTAACGGGGCGCAGATAATGGCATTCACAATCACAATAACAGACGTTGAAAACATGTGCCCACAAGCGGCAAGTGTTAACGATGCAACCATTCAGCTTTATATTGATTTGGTGGCTCAAGCTGATGCGTGTTTGGACGGCGCGAATCTACCCGACACAGTACAGCAATTCTTAAAAACCAGCGCCGTATGTCATTACATTGCACGTAGTCAAGGCGGCACGGTTAAAAGTGAATCTGATATGGATGGTGCGTCGATTAGCTTTGATACGTACAAAGTTGACGGGTACGGCTTAGCATCCACCACGTTTGGGCAAAACCTGCTCTCAAGTGGCTATCAGTCGTGTTTTGCGTTTATGGACTCAATGCCTAACCGATTTATTACGGCGGTAGGTCGATGAGCTTTGTAAGAGCACGCAGGTTAACAGATAAGGTCACAGTGTGGCGCAAGTCTGGCTACAATCCTAATGACCCGTACAATGCCAGCACAGTGCGTGTAGGTGTATTCGCGTGTAACTGGATTGAAGGTGGTAGCGCACAGCGTGACACGGAGGGCGTAGAGTTTAGCCCTAGCAAGACTATCCGCTTACAGAATGCTGATGTTAGGTTGAGTGACTATGTGTATATCGGTGATATAGCAGGCGCAACACCACCGGACACGGCTGAAATTGTGCGCGGACGAAAAGGTGCAGGCACTATGCTTGCGGGTGGTTTGGATTTAACGGTTTACACGGGTTAACTATGCCATTCAAGCAAGGTAAAACGCCTGCCGATGTAGCTAAGAAAATCAACAAAGCGCTAACCGTTGACCTACCCGCTAATATCGAGCGCGGCTTAATTGGTATGTATAAAGAGTTAGCGGGTACGGCTGATTTTTATGTACCTGTTGATACGGCGGCGCTTGTAAAGTCGCGCAGCTATCGCATAAGGCCAAGCGGTGAAGGCTGGACGTTAACGTATGGCTACTACACCGATTATGCCGCAGCGTTACACGAGCGCACAGATTGGCAACCGAAACCACCAAACAGCAAGGGTAAGAAAGGCGGTGGTTATAACGAAAACGCTAGGCCCAACTGGATGAATATCGCATGGAATGAAGCGGGCAACGATGCCGTTCGCGTCTTTGGTAAACTAATAGAGCCGAAATAATGAATATAAGACACGCCGACGAGATACGAACATTTATACGCGATAATGCATTACCTAGCTATAATCCCGCTATACAGTGGGATGAGACGCTTCCACCGTTTGAACTAGACGACCCTATCATATATTGCAGGCAAGAAGGGCGCTCTGTTGATGCGTTTGTACGCCAAGTTGATGTTACGGTCTATCTTTTCAGCGGATTAAATGCAACGCTTGCAGAGCTTAACCAACTTTATACCGACGCAGTAGCAGCGCTCGAGTACATTAAGGCTAACTTCAATGTAACAGACGGCATACGCGCAACGGTGACTCAAGACGTAATGGGCGAATACCGAACAGGGCAGAATCGCCGTTATTATACGTTTAGTGTGTTGTGTTATTCGGCGGAGGAGTGACACTGGTCTAACCAGTTATTTACTACTTGACAGATTAGCGTTATCATAGGGCTTAACGTTTCAATGAGGATTCAATTATGTCAGTAGGCGGCGGATGGGTTGGCCGAGCGGTCAAAGTAACAACGTTTGGTGGTGCAACTCTTGCGGGTGTAGTCACTAAAGATTTGTCTTATTCAATTAGTGGGTTAGATACAACAGACGATACGAGCGGCGGTAACGCTGAATATCACTCGGAGCCTGGACGTATTGACCGCACCATGTCTATTAGCGGTAAAGCTAAAAACCTCGACTTGTTAGCGTCTATCGAGACAAACGTTGCTAACGGTCAAAACATCTATGCAACAACTATTACATGGCCTGACGGTGGCTCTACGCTTGCAGGTGACGTGTTTATCACTTCATTCAGCCAAGGCAACCCGCACGAAGAGCTAGGCACTTACGAGATGGAAATTGCATTCTCTGGTGCGCCAACATTTACGGCGGCGGTGTAATATGTTGTTTGGTCGCAAAGCAAAGCTAGGCTGGAAAGGCGAAAAGCACGAGCTAACGGTCACAATGGAATTGGTCGAAGCGATTGACGAAGAAGTCAATGTTTTAGCCACTGCTATTGAACTAGACAAAGGCGGCATTCCTAAAATTACTCTAGTGTCAAAACTATACGCTGTGCTTCTTGCAGGTGCAGGTGTAGACGTGACTAAAGAGGAGGTTTACGAATCCATTATGTCTAGCCCAGCCGATAGTGCGGATTTGGTAGCGGCAGCGCGTTATGTGTTGCAACTATGCTTTCCACAGCTAGAGACTAGCGAGCGGACGACGGGAAAAAAGCAGAAAGGGTAGAGCGCTACCCATATGCTGACTTAATTGAAACCTGTTACTCATTAGGCTTGACGCCTAGCGAGGCTCGCAACATGTCACCGATCGAATTAGGCAAATGGTTTAACGCCAATCGCCCCAAGCAAAACATCGCAGGCATGAGCGAAGACCAAGCGCAGATGTTAACGGATATGATTAACGAAAACCCCGAGGAGTATGATTAGCAATGACACAGAAAGTCGGTGGTATTGAGTTTGATGTAACGGTTGATGCGAATGGTGTTGCTACTGGTAGAAAAGCCATTGCAACAGACCTAAGTGGCATCGAGGGCTCGTTTAACAAAGTTGACACATCTGCAAAACGGCTAAATCAAACATCTGGCAAAACTGGCAAGGCGCTTGGCGGCTTAGGCAAAAACGCTGGGCAAGCTGGCGTGCAGTTACAACAATTCTTTGGGCAAATTCAAGGCGGCCAATCTGGGCTTCTAGCGCTATCACAGCAGGGTGCTGACTTAGGTATTGTGCTTGGTCGTGCTGGCTTAGGCGCGGCTGTTGGCATCGCCGCAACGGCGTTAAGCTTTATGATTCCAATAATAAGAGACACGCAAACGTCTCTTGAAAAGTTGGAAGAAATAGCCGAAGCGGTTGGCAAGACATTTGAAACAGCGGCGGATGGCAGTGATATTTTCAGCGAGTCAATTCAACGATTAGCAGACCGCTCCGAATCATTGGCACGCGTACAAATAGCGCAAACCATTGCAGACCTTGAGGGCCAAATAGCGGAGTCAGCAAACGGCATAAAAGAGGCGGCAGATGATATTGGCGGCATTCGCATTGGCTCAGGTATACTCGACACGATAACCGAGCTAGGCATTCAGCTTGAAGATGTGCCGAGTTTGTTTGGTGATATATCAAGCGAGGTTGATAAACTTGGCGCGGGTGGTGTTTTAGCGGTTAGAGGTGTAACCGAGAGGATAGACCAGTTAGCGACTCAATTCGGGATTACCAGAGATCAAGCGCTTAATCTTCAAATTGCACTAGACGATTTTGGCAGCAATCAAGGTGCTGGCGGTATAGCGGCTCTTAGGAGCCAGATAGAGCAACTAAATAACGAGGTTGGTGCAGATAATAAAAAGTTTGTTGAATTTGCATCTTCGCTACTTCCATTTTTTGACGCAACGAGAACAGGCGTTGACCGGATAAACCTGTTACGCCAAGCACTTTCTGATTTAGATAACACGCTTGGCGAGAATAGCGAGGCAGGTAAAGAGGCGAGCAAGGCGGTAGACGAGCAAAACCAAGCGGCGCAAAGGCAAATTGAATCACTCAACGCGCAAGTCATAGCGATGCAGCACGGCGCGGAAGCAGCGGAAATATACGCGGCAACACAACGAGCTGTCCGTGATGGCACAACGGAACAACTGCCCGAAATCGTTAAGCTTATACAACAAAAATATAACTTAAAAGCAGCGCAAGAGGCATCTACACAGGCGGCGCGAGATGAAGCGGCAGCATACAAAGAGCAAGAAGCATCTTATCGCGAGTTTCTACAAGCGCTTGAGGAAGGCGAAGCGATAAACGCAGCGAAGATGGAGCAAGCAACCTCTAACCTTGCAGTATTCGAAGAAAGCTTAATGTCCGAGGAGCAGTTGCGGGCGCAGGCTTACACGCGCGAATTAGAGCAATTGAAAGAGTCCGCTGAATTGATTGGCATGACAAAAGCCGAGATTCGCGACTTAGAAAAGCAAAAGGCTCAGCAGCACGCTAACGAATTGATTGCTATTGAGGAAGATAGAGCAAAGGCTGAGCAGGATATAGAAGATAAAAAATTCAAAGATAAAATGAATGTTGCATCTTCAATGTTTGGCAATCTTTCAAGCCTGATGAACACCGAAAGCAAGAAAATGTTCGAAATTGGCAAGGCGGCGGCAACGGCTGGGGCAATTATCGACGGGATTGCAGCAGTGCAGGGGGCTTATAAGACAGGCTCTAAGATAGGCGGACCACCATTAGGGGCAGCTTTTGCGGCCACGGCGGCGGTTGCAACACTGGCTAATATCAAGCAGATACAATCCACGCAATATGGCAGTAAGTCGGCAGGGCAGTCGTATCAAGGCGGCCAACTAACCACCAACACAAACAGCCAATCGCAACCCGAACAACGCAACGTATCAATAGCCCTAACAGGCTCAAGCTTTACAGGCGGCGATATACGCACGCTAATCGGTCAAATTAACGAGGAACTTGGTGATGGGGTTACACTCAACACCACTGGAGGATAAATATGTCATTCACAGCCCAACCAAAACAAAACGTACCAGCGCCAGGTGTTAAGCCTGTACAGCCAGCGGCTAACGTGCCAGCACCCACAAGCAAGACAGCAGAAAATAAAGCGCCGATTCCTGCACCGGAGTGATAAAGCATGGCTATACCTACGCAGTTTAGCGTTACCAGCACGCGCACAAGTCCGATAGCGAACCCTAGTGCGCCACAGGATATACCACAGTCACTTGATGCCGAGAATGTATCAATCGTAGACGGGGCAGAGGTTTTATCGTCGTTATCATCGGTGGCGGTTGATACACCTAATGCGCTAACCAGTGAAAGCGGCGTGAGCATCCCGCTACCCGCTGAGTTAACCGCTAAGGTTCAAGCGGCTATTGATAACGCGGTAACGATTCCAGCAGAAGCGCAGGCGGGTATTGATGCGCCTAGCGCGGCAACCGTACAGCCAAGCGCAACCATTACAACGCCAACAGCAGCGACAAGCCAAGCTGAAGCAGCTATTGCAGCACCTAGCACGCTAACAACTGTAACAGGCACTTTAACAACACCACCTTTCCCGCTTAATCATGCGCGGATATTATCTAGCAATAAGTTGCAGGCGTTTACTAGTGTATCGTCTGACGCTGGCGGAGTGGCTGAGAATGCGCTTAAACCTAATACGTGGGAAAAGTGGAGACCTAGCGGGACTGGATTCTTTAAAGTTGTGCTTGGTAGTCAGCAAGAAATAGACACTATTTGTATAGGCTCGCATAACTTTGGTACCCGTGGATTCACTATCAGCCCTCAGTACAGAGAAACTGCGGCAGGGCCATTAATCCAGTTTGCAGGCGCAAGAACACCGAGCGACGACAAGCCGCTCATGTTCCACAGAAGCTCGTCTATTGATGCGGAAGTTATAGAGATATACATAAGCGGCCCAAACGTTAACGGCGAGGCTGGCTATATTAGCGCAGGCTTAGCGCTGCAAATGCAGCGTCCATTCTTTAACGGTCACACGCCAATCACTGATGCAGACGCTACACAGTATTACAGCAATCGCACAGAGAGTGGCGAGATTATCGGGCAGCAAATACGCCGTCAAGGTTACGAGACTAGTGCAGACTGGCAGAATATCGACGACACTTGGTACAGGATATATTTCGCACCATTCAAACAGGCGATTAAAACAAAGCCTTTTTTCTTTGCGTGGAATCTACTTGAATACCCCGAAGATATTGGTTTTTGTCGCATCTCGCAAGACATAAGCGCACCCATGCAGAACGGCACGGTAACGAAGCGTAGTATCAGCATGAATCTGTTAGGGGCTGGTTAATGGCTTACGATAACGAAAAAAAGAAATACGAAAAAGAGCACCTATGGTATGTTGAGATTGAGGTCAATGGCACGACTTATCGGTTCTGTGAGAATCGCTCACCATTACCTACGGGTTTAGAAGCTAACCCATCTTTGCAATCTGTGCGCGTCAATCCCGCTGAGATAGATTTAGAGGGCGGCATCGGTGTTCGCGCTAAGTGCAGCATTAGCTTGATAGAGTCTGATGATTTTAGCGCATGGGGAACAACGGCAAGCCCTGTTCGTTTTTGGTCTAGGTGGCGTGCAGAAAATCCTTACTACTTAGGCAAGCGCATTAGCGTGTTTAGTGGTTACATTGTTAATAATACCTTTGACGCTAACAACTTTACTCGCCGCGATTATATCATTGAGTCATTCGGGCAGCGTGGCGCCGGCGTTAGCATTACGGGTAAAGACCCGCTCAAGCTTGCAAGTAACGACAGAGCGAAAGCGCCAAGAGAGTCGCGCGGCTCACTCATTACAGAAATGACAGAGACGACCACAGCAGTTAACTTGCAGCCCACCGGAATAGGCGATTTAGAATACCCAGCTAGCAACGGCATAGTGCGCATTGGTGACGAGGTGATGCTTTACACGACCCGCACAGGCGATAACTTGAGCGGCTTGACGCGTGGCTTCTATAACACCGAGATAGGCACGCATAGCGAGAATGACACTGTTCAGTTATGCTTAGAGTACGACAGCTTAACACCTGCGCAGATTGATTATGATTTACTGGTTAATTATGCAAGCGTAGACCCTACGTACATCAACCAAGGCGAGTGGGATGCAAACAGCGCTAACGCATTCATTCCCACTTACAGCGCATTGATTACCGAGCCTACAGGCGTGCAAGACTTATTAAAGGAATTCGCGCAGTCTGCGCCTCATTACCTGTATTGGGATGAGCGAGTCAATCAAATACGATTTACCGCATTGCAACCGCCACCAACTGACGCGCCTACGCTAACCTACGAAGGTAACTTTATCGAGGGCAGTACAGCGGTTAAAGATATGCAAGATATGCGCGTGTCTACTGTCATATGCAACTACGGCATTATTAACCCAACAAAGGATTTAGACGAGGCGAGCAACTACCGCGCGTCTTATGTGCGCGAAGATAGCGACAGCGTAACGAATTACGGGCAGCGTGCTTACAAGAAGATTAACAGTCGATGGATTACAAGCGACAACAAAACAGCGGCGGTCTTAATGTCGGCTCGCATTGGCCGTAGATTCTCAGAAGCGCCTCGCATGCTATCGTTTTCGTTAGATGCAAAAGATAGCGACGTGTGGACGGGCGACAGCGTGCGCTGTGAAACTGATTTGATTGAGCAATCTGGCGGCGGTTTCCCTACTTTGTTCTATCAAATATTAACAGCGGGAGAGTCTCAGAATTTCAACTACACAGCATTAGAGCATACTTACGGCGATGCGGTGGCAGGTGATGAAGATGTAGAAGACCCTAATACGCGACTAGTTTACATAAGCGGCGAGCAAGACCAACTAAAGGGCGGCGGCGCAACAGCGCGAAACCTGCGCGACATATACGAAGATGTGTTCGGCACTGACCCGCTTGATGCAGGCTTAGACATACGCTTCATCTTTGAATCAAACGCCGTAGCAGGCAGTAGCGACAATGCAGAATATGCCGTTAAAACAGGCTCATGGCCTGAGTTGACAACGCCAATTCGCATACAAAATAACGGCTTAATACTTGGTCGTGGTGGTCGTGGCGCGTCTATTGCGACTGTTAGCTTTACTGATGGCGGCCCTGCTATATTGCTAGAAGATGACATTCGCTTACAAAACTTTGGCACTATCGGCGGTGGCGGTGGCGGTGGCAATAAAGTTATTGTTGGTCGCGCATCTGCGGCGGGCGGCGGTGGCGCTGGTTACTTCAACGGGCTAGGCGGTGGCGGCACAGGCTACAACCCTGCAAACGACGAAGAAGAAAACACCCCAGCAGAAGACGGAACAAATACACAAGGCGGCGCAGGCGCATACGTTAGCGGGCGCACTGCTGGCGAGTTTGAGAGCGCAACAGGCGGCGACGGTGGCGATTTAGGTCAAGTAGGCGCAGCGGGCGGCGGCGCAGCGGGTAAAGCTATCGATTTGAACGGTTTTACGATAACATATGAAAATACAGGCACAATTTCAGGAGCGGTCTCATAATGGCACTTGTACCACACAAAATAACAGCGTTAGCGGAATCTGACGCGCAAGGCACAGACGGTAAAAACATTGTTGCGGGTGCTGTTGTATCGCTATTCGACACAAACGGCACGGCGGTTACGTTGTTTGATGATGAAAACGGCACTAACGGCAGCACAGCAAAACAAACAGACGCAACAGGGCAAGTTGTTGTTTACGTCACAGCGGGCGAGTATGACGAAGAGGTCAACGGCTCGATTAAGCGAAAAGTAACCATCGGCGGTAGCTCTCCAATCGAAGCGCCTACATTCTCAGGGCTTGAAAACTTACGTCCGTTTAAAGTGGGTCAAGCATTCATATGCCAAGAGCGCGCAAATGCTAAATACATTTTACAGCCTAGCGGTTACGTTGCATTACCTGGCGATGTCACGTTTGCCAATGGGCGTGTTGGGGCGTTGCAGGTTGATGACGCCCCTTATGTCGAGCACTTTGGTGGTGTGTCTAGCCAATCGCTGGGCGGTGCTGATAGCGCATTCGATAACAAAGATGTGTTTGCCAACGTAATTGGTTGGTGCCAATCAAGCAACTACAGCGGAGAAATCCAACTTGGGAGCGGGTATTATCGTACAACCGAGCCATTGGACTTCGAATTTATAGCGCTAATAAAGGGGTGCGGAAAGGCTGAGAGCTATATTCATGCAGACCACTTGCTAGGGCCAGCCGTCCGCTTTCGCTCGTCTTCGAGCGGGGTTGTTGATTGCGGCGTAACGGCTAGCGCGACACGTAGAGCCAAGGCTTACTTATATGGCGATACTAACTTTGGTATCCTGTATGAAGTGGATGATGTGCCAGAAGTTTCTTCTGGCCGCAATCTTTACTCTGTATTGCAGCGGGCGTACGTTTACGGGCATCCTGACGGGTTAGTTCATGTTGTGGGCGGCGCGTATACTGGTAGCATGAAAGACTTCGAGCTTTCCACTACTAACGGTCATGCAATCAGCTTTGATAGGGGGGAGGCGACAGGTAGAACGAATCTAATAACGGGCATTATTAGTGGTGTTTGCAACATTATGAACGGTCGAATCAGTAACGCGGCAGGTCATGCGATTGCTTGTGGCAGTGACACCAACGCATTTAGCACGCCATGTCTGCGGGTAGTGATGGATAATTTAGAGGGTGGGAACAACGCGACTAATAAGTCCATACTTTATTATGACGCACCTGTATTCCTTCGCGGCTCAAACTATTCTTATATTAACAGCGGGATAGATGTTCACGGCGGTGCTTCTGTGTACGTTGCAGGTCGTAACATACACCTGAACAACAACCGCATGCTGGGTGAATACGATAAGGGGTATGTTATCGGCACTTATGACGAGCTACCTACTAACGGCGTATTTATTAACGGTATGTCGGTTATCAATCCGTTAGTTGCAATGGATCCATTGATTGAGGTTACATTGCCAGCAGGTGAGACGGTAGAGGCTAAAAACATATTCGTATGGCAAGGCGAAGATGCGAATGTAACTAGCTTAATCGGCACAGATGCGACGATGGGTAGTGGTGATTATAGGCGCGTACCTCTTCTTTACGTGAATGGAAAGCGACCCGATTCAATAAAAAGCGCAGACCAAACAGTCAACAACAGCACCACTTTTCAAGATGACGACGACTTAAAAGTGTGGGTTTCACCTAGTGAAAAATTAAGCTTTGAATTTCAAGTTGAATACTCAGGCGATGCAGCGGCAGATATTAAAATGCAGCCTGTATGTGGAACCGCATCCGCGATTAGATTCTCGCCTAGCGATTCATCCATAAAGGTTGGCACTGGAGATACTGCGACAATACAGGGCGTATCAACTGGAGCGTTAACTTACGGAGCTAGTGCGGGCGCTAGAATTGCAACTATTAGTGGGTTTGTTGAGAACGGTGCAACCGCTGGGTGGTTAAAATTACAGTGGGCACAGTTGACAGCAGATGCTTCAGATACTAAGGTTTTATCTGGATTATCAAAACTAACAGTTACGGAGCGTAAAAAGATATGACACCAGTAGAAACGCCAAAACACGTAGAAGAAGTATTGAAGCGCATGAATTTACCGCGTGACGATTACGAAGGTTAACCACAAGCCCCTTTATCGGGGCTTTTTATTATCCTTTAGTTTGTGATATTATAAAATGACATTTACGACATTGGGGCGCAACATGGCTAACACCAGAAAGGGTAAGCGTGGCACTAAGCCGCCATCTAAAAAATGATTGATATTGCCATATTTACAGTGTACATAGTGGGATTGCTGACTTATCGAAGTTGGCTGTTCTTTTCTTGCTTTGCTGTTTATATGGCAAGTCTTTTGTTTTTCGTTGTGTCGAATCCAGATTACATCGACATATCACTATCATTCCTAGTTTACTTTTCTGCTTACTTGATTCTGTCACTTAAGTTATTTAAAAATAATCATTTTTCAGCGGCTTGTATGACTGCTATCATATCTGTATACGATTTACTGTTTGCGATGGATACATTCTTTAATCATGAGGTTGAGACATGGGTTTACAAAAATCATGAAGGTTTTGTACTTATATTTCACCTTTCTCTTGTGTGCTTATTTAGCAAAAAGTTCAATACCATCTTGGCTAGTAGCTGCGATAATATCAACAGGGTATGTAGCAATCTGCTATGTTTCCAGTTTGGTAGCAGTAGCCATGAAAGGGCGAAAAGCTCGAAGGGGTTTAAATGAGCGCAGATAATGAGCATCTAGTTAAAATGGTTGAGAAGTTAGAAAACCAGCAATCCGAAACAAACGGAGAGATACGAACACTAGCGAAGCAAATAGGCGACTTGGTTACAATTCTCGCTCGCAAAGAAGCGCACGACGAGAACAACGTTAGGCGCATAGAGGACATTGAAAACCGTGTTACGAATCACGGCAACAGGCTTGCGGAAGTCGAGAAAGTACAAGCAGGTCAGCAAGCAGAGAGAAAGATTGCAGATTACTTTATAAAGCCAGCGATAGGGCTTATTGTTGTCGCCATCATTGGTGGTGCACTTTATGCTTATGGGCTTAAATCGTGATTACACTAGACTGGACACGATACCCAAACTTTAAAGAGGAGGAGTTTCAGTGCTCTGAAACGGGCGAAAACGAAATGCAGGCCCGTTTTATGGAAATGCTTCAACTGCTCCGCACAAAATACGGCAAGCCGATGCGTATAACCTCCGGCTACCGCTCACCGAATCACAGCATAGAAAGACGAAAAGAAAAACCCGGGACTCATGCTCAGGGTGTCGCGGCTGATATTTACTGCACTGGCCCCGATAAATTCCGACTAGTAAAGCTTGCTATCAATATGGGCTTTAACGGTATAGGTGTTGATAAAAGCTTTATTCATTTGGACGTAAGCCGCGAACGTTGCGCGATATGGGGGTATTGATTATGTGGTCAGCAGTAGCGGGGTTTTTCGGTAGCCTATTCAGTAGCAGCAAGTTAACCGACACAGCCGTGGATGGAATCCGCAAGATGGGCGGGTTAGATGAAATGAGCGGCAAGGAAAAGGCGCAGTTTCTACTAGACTACATCAATACCACAAAACACCAATCTCCGGCGCGTAGGTTTATCGCTATGGCGATGTTAATCGGATTGGGTACATTCACAGGCTCATGGTTAATTATACGCATAGCGGCTGCTACAGTGGCTTATTTTGGTGGTGATGCGCTTGAGTTATTGGCGGCGTGTGATGATATTTACATCATGGCTAAAGAGGTATTATTGCAGCCTATGAACATCATTATCGGGTTTTATTTTGTCACTGACATTGCAAAGAGGTTTGGTAAATAAAAAACCCACCGAAGTGGGCTTGGCAAGCGTATTGTATAATGTGATAGCTACTTTATACTTTCTAAAAACTTAGACCTTTCGCTTTCAGTTAATATCGCAGTAACTAGCCCTTTTCTAATTAAATTAACCGCGTCGTCATGCACCTCGTATTGGTCGAATGCCACTTTAACACCATCCAATTCAAACCATCTAAACTTAAAAGCCTTTGTAATCATAAATCACCTATCGTTAGTTAAGGTTAAATTGTAACATGGGTTTTATCTTAAGCTGGTCTGACCGGTGGCTGAGCATTAATTCTTGAGGTCAATCATACCAAGTTCATCAAGCCAAGCCGTAATCTTTGGATCTTGCTCAATTAACTCTACTTTCTCATCCATGAAAAAGTCTAAGACTTCCTCGCTTATTATGGTTGCACTAACTGCATCACCAAAACTACTTAAAACAACCTTGCCCTCCTCGGGGTAAATTCTAAACTTAGTAAAATTTATTGTTAAAGTCTCATTGTAATGAAATTTTCTATGGTTTGCGTGCTCTGTTATTTTCATATCTGGTCTACCTTATTTGTTAGCTTTAAAAGCTTGTAGTGAATAAAAAGAACAAAGCCAGTCCAAATGTAAGCAGGGATTCCAATTGGCCACAAAAGAGACCCTATCCATATATAAAGTAAGTCGTCTTTAAAGTCTAGGTGGAACTTATATCCCACGTATAGACATAAAAAACATACGATAAAATATAAAATAAAAAAATAAACCATAAATCTCTCCACTTAAAATAAAAACACCAGTTGCGGCAGTGCGATAAATGCAACTTCGAGAAACACAATCATCATACATTTACCGATTCGCCTTATACTATTAAAAATATATCCGCAACTGGCTAAGCCCATCGACGACTACGCGTTTATCATTAGAGTAAAACGCCGAGAGCTTGAAACTTTTACAACGCACCCGCCAAATAAAGGCAAGTGCAGGTTAATAATACTACGCTGATGCGAAACACCCATACCGCTGTTACATTTACGTCTGTTGCTCTCATAACTTTCATTTCCTTGTTGTGAGCTACTGCGCGGATGCTCGTTAGTAGATTGCTTTCTTTATATCTATATGTGTAGCGCTCTCTGATTCACGCACTTTGCATATATGGTTAATCTTGCCAGTCTTGCTACAATAGCTCAACTCATCACGAAGCATTGCGTAAAACACCTTTTTAAAAACTGGCGACTTATCGCAAGACTCTTTTATAAAATTCGCCATAATGCTTCCCATTTATTCGCTTTGGCGTGGCGCTAGGCGCTGTGCTTCTGTGTGTGTCATTACTAGTTATGCCTCTACTATCTTGTAACTTGAATCAAAGTCATTGTAGTGGCTGTGGTCTTCTGCGTAAAACTCATGAATACGCATAACTGCATCATAACGAGTCTTGCATGTAGCTAGTACGCGGTTTGTTTTTGCATTAATAACTTTAAACATAACTCCCTCCTATTTATTCGCTTTGGTGTGTGGCTCTGGCGGCGGGTATCGAACCCGCAGTTCTACGTCTTATCTGACACCAAGTCCAAAGGGGATTCGAACCCACTACTGCACCAAGCACCAGAGCCACACCCAAAACAAACAGCCCGTAACGTGGGCTAGTCGAGATAACAAATACACCTTAACATTAAAGTTTAGGCGATGTGGTATGACCAGTTACCGTAACCTCAACTCACTATCATTAATTCCCTTTGCGCCTCGGTCTGATTCGCTTAGTGAACTGACCTCCTCAGGTTCATCGAGCGCGACAGGGTGTCTAATCAACTGAGCTATTTTGTCTTTCGGTAATACCTCGAAGTCCTCTGTGCCATGATTGATTACGCTAATCATTAGCTCACCGCGATACGGTGCATCTATAACACCCGCTAGAATGTCAATGCCGTATGTATTGGCTAACTTGCTTCGAGGCCAGATAAACCCACCCCAGCCAGGCTCTATCTCAATTGCGATGCCTGTTGGAATCTTACCCTTGCCACCATTGGCTTTTATAAGCGCATGACCATCTGCATAAAGGTCTAACCCCGCATCGGTTGGGTTTTCTCGCGTTGGCGTTTTAGCTGTGTTAGTTAGTTTCACAAATTTCACTGTAATGCTCTCCGTTGTTTCCATTCTGTCCGATTATGCTGATACGCCTTTCATCAGGCCAAACCACCTCCGCATCTTCGCATGTAAATTCACCGCATACTGACAAGGCATACTCCATAGCCTCATCTTCGTCTAGATGGTTATGCACGATACACAGAACCATTTCTTCTAGCTGTGCGCGTGTTAGTTGGTATTGCATTTATCCCTCCATATCAATCAACGTTTGCAGGTATTCCGCAAAGTCCAGCGCCTCTTCTTTAGCGTGTTGCAGTAAGTCGCGGTGGCTTAGCCCGGCATCGGCTAGCGCTGTGCCATACTTGTTTAGCCCCATCCTGCGCCGAGCGAATAACTCGGCGGCTAGTTTGTCGGTTGTTGTCATTTCTTTAAATCCTTAACGACCCAATCAGCTATAACAAAAAGAACACAAACGATGGCACACCCATGAAAATTAATATCACCTCTAATGTCATCGTATGCGAATCCATTGGCAATAGCTAAAAACGCAAAAAACCAACTCATTAAAATGTATTTACTCACATCATCCTCCTTTGGGCGCGTGGTGCGCCCGTTTTGGTTATAGAAGGTATGCACCTTCTTTTACTAGTTTTCGTGCTAATGGTAGCACATCATTACGCCACTCTGGACTGACCAGTTCGGCAAGTTCTTTTCGCTTTTCGCTTGGTGCTGAAACTATCGCCATGGCTAAGTTATAAACCGTCAACTCAAACCATGTCTGCACATCAGGGTGCGCATCTGGAACCGCTAATTGTCCGTTGAAGATAGCGTCAATTTGATTTGATTGCTGTATTCTTTCCATTTTTCTATTGCCTCTAACATTGCTTTATGACCGAACGCAACACAGACAAATGCGCCCGCCTCTTTTGCGTTTTCTAAATATTCAATTTGCCCATCCTGCCAAGTGCTTTTGGTGTGGTCTTGGCGCTTTAGTTCACCAACGAAGCAAGGTAAGCCAGGTATAATGACATCGCTTGCCCCTTTTGTTTGGCCTTCGGCTTTATGGCGCGAAACCTGATTGTATGTTTTCTTTCCCTCGTTCCTTGGATGTATGGCATGTGGAAACTCCTTCCTAACTTGGTTAAATAGCGTTATTTGCTCGGCGCTTTCTAGCGGGCACTTGCCACGGAAAGACATGTCGCCGTAAGTATTAATCCACTCTGGAACCTTCATAATTGTAACCCTCTATTTTATAGAATTTTGAGCCTTTGTTTTGTCTGCAAGCCTTTATGTTTTCGGGCATGGTTGCTTTACCGTCAAAATAAGCCTCTATGTATTGCTGCTCATCTTCAACAATATAACCTAGCGTGGCTTGGCAAAACGGCACCCACTCGTATCTATTTTTTATCATATAATAAACATCAAAGCTGCGGCATTCTGTCACGTATGTAACCCGTATGGTCACATTGCCTTTTAAGCTGGTTGCAAGTCTTACATTCCATGATAATACCTTATCAACCGTCGCTGTGTATGGGTCGCGCTTAATCTTTGCAAACTCTATCTTTAGTTTTTCATTAGGGTCTACTAGTTCACCTTTGCATTGCTCACAGAATCTAGCGGCTATGTCATTCTCATGGCCGCAGTCTTCGCACAGCTTGTGTGACCATCTGTATTCGCAGCGTTCACTAATGCCGCGTATGATTGACTGGCCAAAACAGCGTCGACCAAAATGAGCGGGTATTGGTTGTTCGTCATCGTTTAGTATCCTGTTGCCCATCAGGTCAATAAAATATCCGTTTTCGTCAATAATGAAACCATCATCATTGGGCCGCAACTTAAACAAGTTTGTTGTTTTGCATGATGGGCACTCTGCTTCAATGGGTTCGCTTTCACCTGTTCCTCCGCTAATCCTTATTTCAGGGTTAAATAAATCACCATCTGGACAGTGATTTTCTATGTTTTCGGCATAGTCCAACACTAGGCAATCGTTTTTACCGTCGTATAAGCGCAATCCTCGTCCTATCATTTGCTGTAATAGACTAACTGACTCAGTGCGACGCAATAACGCCACCACGTCGATATGAGGTGCATCAAAACCCGTTGTTAACACTTGGATATTAACGAAATACTTAAACCTCTGCGCTTTAAAGTCGCTTATCAATTGCTCGCGCTCTTTCTTGCTCACTTTACCCGTTAGCATTCTGCTGTTTTCAGGCGGTAGAGATTCCATAACTTCATTTGCGTGTGAGTGACTAGCGCAAAATATAATTACACCGCGACGACCTCGACTTTTTGCCACTATGTCAGCAACTATCTTTGATGTTAATCGCCCTTTTCCTTCAAAAGCCTGTTCTTGACTTTCTTTGGTAAACTGGCCCATATTATTTGTTTCAAGCGCCGTCGTGTCATAATGCGCGATAACATCAGGGTCAGCATGTGGCTGCGTAAGATAACCTCTATCAATAAGCAACTGAGCAGGCACCCGATAAATCAACTTATTAAAATAAGGCTCTCTAGTTTCCCATTCTTCAACAGGCGTACCATCTTCTTTATATTGGTATATGTAGCCTGTGCCAAGGCGGTAAGGCGTTGCGGTTAAACCTAAAACCCTGAGTTTGGGGTTTTGCTTCTTGATATGTGCAATTATCTTTTTGATGCTTGGCGTTATGCGGTGGCATTCATCTATAACGATAAACGCAAAGCGGCTGCAAAATTTTTCTATGCTGTTTAGCACGGTTAACTCAGTAGCAAAAACAACATCATGCTTGAGCGACTTTTGCCCAGCGCTGCCACTGAAAATACTTGCAGGCTTACCAGTGGTTAAGAACTTTTCGCGGTTCTGCTCTATAAGCTCTTTTGAAGGAGCCAAGCAAAGCACCTTTTTACCGCTTGCTTTGCTTGCCCATTCAGCCAGCGCCGCGACTATGTGGCTTTTACCTGCACCTGTTGCAAGGTCAAGCAAGCCAAACTCAAAAGATTGTTTAAGCCACTCAATAGACTTATCAAGCGCTTCTTGTTGATAGTCGCGTAATGGCATTTTAAGAAATCCTCCAATATTCACTATCTTTGCCGCGATATTCTTCAAGGCCTGCGTCAGGCGCCAATGCTTTAAGCGCTTTTTGATAGCTAACATTGCCTTTTTTACTAACGCGGGTGATTGTTAAATCGCCAATCTTTCCGCCTTCGTGGTTGGTCGCGGCAATTAAAGCCTCTTTCGCTTCTTCCATCTCTGCTTTTGCAACATCTAGTGATGCTTTCGCTAACTGGTAGCGCTTTGCAACTTCGCCACCGCTGATGTATTTCCATGCATTGTGTTCACGCTCGTGCAGATACTCGGCATAAAACGACATTAATTCTGGTAAGTTTTCATCTATCCAAACAGGGTCAAAGTCAACCATTTCTAGCATGTGACCATGTGGCGACCATTGCCAGAAATAGCACTTTTCACGGCCTGTTACTAATAGCTGTATTTGTATTTGCGCGTGGTAATGATGCTGCTCAACTATACTCTTAAAGGTTGGTGGTGACTGATTGCGCAAACCGTAAGGACACTTAATTTCAATTAACGCATTATCGCCTACATAACCGTCAGGGCTAGCGCCAAGCCAATCTTCTTCCCATTGCACAAAACTAGCCTCAGTAACATCAAGGCCCGTTTCCACCTCAAAGTCTGCGCAGGCGGTAGACTCCATGGCTGTACCCCACTCAGTAGCGGTATTACCTTTAAATTCTCTTTCTTGATTGTGATAGTCACGCACCATTGAGCGCATAACGTCCTCACGGGTCATGTATGGTGCAAGCCCTAAAATGGCACCTACAACTGAGCCAGTAATGCGGCCTTTTCTAGCCTTGAACCATGCTTCGCTTCTTTGTTCCATAGTATTCACTCCAAAAATGAGGGCGGCGAACCGCCCATTTAAATTACCATCCTAAATCATCATCTTTCTGCGGCTGCGCAGGTGGAGTCGTAGGCGCTTGTTGCTGACCTTGCTTTAATGGTGCAACCTGCTGCACCCAATTTCCCGTCGCCTTGCCTGTGCCGTCAGACTTTTCAATTTCCCATACTTGCAGAGTTAACGCCATAGGCTTCATGGCTAGGTTTTTCTGTAAGTCCATATCACTTGGGCGACCTTCAACTTTCAAGAGTCCTCCACCAGCATTTGCGGCAATAGCTGCTAACATGCGCTTGGCCTTATCGGCTTTCTTTGTATCGCCGTCCATAACGCGAACTTTTTGAAATATCTTGTGGTTTTTGTATTGCTCTGGTGCCAACACAGTCCATTTAAGGTTGATGTACTCGTCACCGTCATAAGCATCCCACTTAGCTTCCTCGCACGCTGCTTTTACTTGTGTATCGCTTGGGATTGGCTCAATATCGCCGCCGCCTGCGGTAAAGGTTCCATCGTTAGTGGTTAGGTTTTCGCTGTTGTCTGATAGATTCCAAAATGACATTATTTGTCTCCTTTAAGTGCTGGAATAAAGTTCGTAAATGGATTAACTCCTAGCTCAACTGGAATATCCTCAGTGATGCCGAAGCGGTTTTTAGAAACATTGGCGGCAGTAGCATAACAAACAAGTTGACGACTACCGTCCGACATTGCTTTTTTACGCTCGCCATCGCCCATGGTAAATGTGGTTAGTTTTAAGAAACCCACAATGTCACTATCATCGACATAAGGCGCAACTGATTTTTTACCGAGTCGCAGCGAGTATCGCGTGTAGGGGTCTTGGTCTGGTAGCTCGATGGTTTCCGTATCGGCGTGGCCAATGAATACTACATGCATATCTTTACGCTCGTTTAGAATGCCGCAGGCTTTACGTACTCGCTGATGCATTGCTGCAACTGCCTGCAACCCTGCGCCATAACCGCCCATCGCTTGGTTGATTGATTTTGGCTTTTTAGGGTCGCTTTCGATTACATGCTGAATAAATAAACGCTCTAACGCGGTAACAGAATCAAGCACAAGTGTCTTGTAGTCATGCTCCTCTTTTATCAGCGTTGTTAACTGCTCCCATAGGTCATCTACTTTCGATAATAACGGAAACGCCATTGGGCGCGCATCTTCTGGAATGGCCTGCAATCCATCCTCTGCACGGATAACAATAGGGTTAGGGAATGTTGCTGCGGTTGATGTTTTGCCTAAACCTGAATCGCCTAGCAATGTTGCTATTACGGCGCGGTTTTGAGGCTTACTTACTGTTGATAGTAATGACATGATTGTCTCCTCTTTCTCTCTTCAACGGTTGACAATTTAAACTACTGGTTTTAGTATGTCAACCATCAGTTTAAAAATAATTTACTAAGAGGGTAAAAAATGATGTCTTTAGAAGAAATACGCGAGCAATTACACAAGAGGAATATGTCAGAAGTAGCTAGGAATATAGGCGTCACCAGTGCTTATTTATCAGCTATAAAGAGAGGGGTAAAAATAAACCCTAGTTACGAAACAATAAAAAAACTAAGCGAGGCATTAAAGGATGAGTAATCACTACGATTTTGTAGAAGAAGGCTATAAGGTATTCGGCCTGTATGGTGCCGACAAAAAAGGGAATTGCGAATGCGAACGCGAAGATTGCGAAGCGGCATATAAGCACCCTCGTTCTAGCAATTGGCAAAACACGCCTGATTGGTCGGACGAACAGCTTGAGACCATGGAAGAAATGGGGCACTTTGCGACAGGGTACGGCGTGCTAGTGTCTGGCTTGTTAGTTGTTGATGTAGATGCGCGTAACGGCGGCGTTGAATCATTCCACAAGCTATGTAAAGACCTAAACTGTGATTTATTGGGAGAGGCAGGACTAGCGGTATCAACAGGAAGCGGCAACGGCTCAATGCATTTATATTTCAAAAATGATACAGGCGCAGCGCTAAAACAGCACCATGAGCGCTACGAGGGTATAGATTTTAAATCGAGCGGGTTTGTTGTTGGGCCATCCTCATTACATAAAAGCGGTTTAACATACGAGGTCATGCACGGTTCACCATCCAACATTGCAGAGCCACCATCGCAACTACTAGAGACTCTTAAAAAACCAGACTCATACCGTGCCCATACATCGCGTGGCGTTATCGATATGACGCAGCAGCAATGCCGCGAAATCCTTTCTTATATCTCAGCAGATACAGACTATGACACTTGGATTAGATGCGGCATGGCCATTCATCACACGTTTGACGGTGACGGCTTAGACATTTGGGATGAGTGGAGCGCCAAGGGTGAAAAATACGGCGGCTTTGACGTTATACAGCGCCACTGGCATTCTTTCGGGAAGTGTAGCAACCCTGTGCAAATGGGCACACTAATTCACTACGCAGAGGAAGGCGGATATAAGCAACCTGTAGAGTTTGAGTATGTAGACGATACACAGGGTGGAAGCGCGCCAATTGTTGACTTGAAGCGTCCACCTGGTTTAGTGGGTGAGATAGCTCAATGGATTAATAACAGCGCACGTTACAAGCGTGAAAACCTAGCAGTTGCAGCAGCGTTACAGGCGGTTGGTAATATTGCAGGGTTAAAGTATATCGACGCACGCGATGGCATGACCGCAAATATGATTAGTTTTTGTGTGGCTGGGTCTTCTACAGGTAAAGAGCATATACAACAATGTTTTGCTGATTGCTTGCGTGCAGCTTACTTGATAGATGCCATGCACGGCGGTATTAAATCAGAACAAGAGATAGTAAGAAACCTAACAAGGCACCAGGCGGCGTTTTACAATATAGATGAGCTTGGCTTGGTATTGCGCAAGATTATGAACAGTCGCAACGCTTCTTACCTAGAGGGTGTTATTGGTCTAATTATGAGCGGGTACAGTAAAGCCGATTCATTTCTACCTGTTAGCGGTGACGTAAAGGAAGCGTTGAGAATTGAGTTGCAAAACGAGCTAACAGCGTGCCAAAAGCGCATTGAAGAAAACGAGGACAGTGCAGGCATAGCAGAACGCAGAATACCGCAGATACAGCGTGCGCTTAACAATATTGCAAGCGGTATAGAAGCGCCTTTTTTGTCTGTTATCGGCTACACAACACCCGTAACGTTTAATAGCTTGATAGACTTTGAGACTGCCACCAATGGGTTTTTATCTCGTGCCATGATATTTGATGAGCCTGAGACCAACCCAAAGCCAAACAAAAAGCGCACGTCGCGCAAACTGCCTGCACACCTTGAGGCGCAATTGGGCCAGCTTTACGCGATGGGTGAGTTTGACGTTATGGGCGATTCTCGCATAGAAAATTATGCAGAAAAGAAAGAGATAGAAACCATGGAGGACGCAAACGAACGACTGGACGAGATAATAGATGAGTTCTGGCAGATGGCAGAGGATGCAAAAGACAGCGGGCTTGAGGCAATACCACGGCGAGGGTATGAGTTGTGCGCAAAGGTTAGTTTTGTTTTGTCAGTTAGCGAGGGCGTGAGAACGCTTGAGCATGTTGAGTGGGCATATGCACTAGCTAAGGCGGATTGTGAGCGTAAGATGCGATTAGCGCTGTCTAACATCACAAAAGAGGATGCTCCTAATGATTCCATTGCGGTAAAAATACAAGATATTCTCCAAAATAGCGAAGATGGCGAGACAGAGGGTGTAATAATTAATAGGTGCAGGCCTCACAAGAAAGAGGAGGTTAAAAACGTACTGGCTAAGATAATTGAAAGAGGATTGATAAAAACGATTGATGTTGAACATCCTAAGAATAAAAAGCGATTTAAAAGGTATGCAATCTCATAACATAAATGACCCGCTTAGGCGGGTTTTTTGTTTGCAGAATAGTGAGAAGTTTTAGCATAGTTACAGAAAAATCGTTATAAATCATAATGGTTAGAGGATAGCAGAATAGTGGTAAGCTAGTCTTATCTAAAACGAAAGAATGCGGCTTACAGGGGAGGAGACCCTATAAAGACAGGTATAATATTTAATACTAGTAGAATATAAAATCACTTATACATTGTTTTGAGGTAAAAAATAGAACTAGTGTATAATTAGTTAACTATTGTTATATTCTATATTAAGTATATGTATTATAAAGGGTTTTTGCTTAGTGAGTTTTCACTATTCTACTATTCAGAAAAAGCGCTTTATATTTATTGTGATTTGTTTATAATTATATAGAATTTTTTAGGCTTATTGAGGTGTTTATGGATATTTTTGAAACAAAGTCGGAAAGCATTAGAGAAAAGTTGGCTGGGATGAGAATAGATTCGGTGGATAGCATTAGCGTCAGCAAAGATGACTTAGCAAACACTAGGTGTATGCTGTGGGTAATAAAAGACGAGTTCGGGATAAAACTAAAATCAAGGTACAAGGACGGCGTTCTGCACATAAAGCGCATTGGTTAAATACTTTGCATACAAAACATCCTTACAGAATAAAGCAAAAGTGGTCGAATTGTGTAATGTTTGAGTGGTATGACCAGTGAACTTTATCAACAATAAGTGTTGACACTGCACGCATAAGTGCTATTATTAACACATCAACAACGGGAGAGAAAAACATGACTACATTCACTAACAACCAACTAGTAAAACATAACGGCATTGAGTACAAGTTTATGGAAGTAAGCAAGCGTGGTGGAAAAAGCGAGTACGCTTTCTTGTGGTGCATGGGTAGACCTGGCGCGCAAATGAAGCAAGTTTTAATTTCAGAAATTACGGCGGCTCAATAATGAGTCGCTACACTTGGGGGCTAGACGGCTACGGTCGCGCCCACATTTGCCGCGAAGGTGAATGGGTTGTTTTATTTTCAATGATTAACGGTCATTGTGGACTGGTTGGAAAATGGTTATTTGAGGAGCAGGAGGGATGAGTAATACGGATCCGCTAGGAATGCTCGCAAGCAAGAGTGAAAACGAAAACCTTGACTTAGATGACTACAAGCACATGCAAGACTTTTTTGACGTTAGGAATAATTTTAAAAATACGGCTGAGTTTTTAAATTCACTTAATTACACTCACGTGTCGTTTACTGCCATTAGAGACTCGAAACATATTCAAATGGAGTTAGACTGGTTTACGCTTAAGGGGCTTGTGTTGTTAGGTGAGGCAGCTAGAAAAGATTTGGAGGTAAAAGATGCGCGTAATAGCAAATGAAGTAAAACCAGAAGATGTTGAGTTTGGCGATATTTATTGGGATTTGGATGAGGATGAAAAATCATTCTAACTGGTGACTACTTCTTCCCTGACAGCTTGGATACGGTTTGCGGGCACGCTGTATCAAAAGATGAAGGATTAATAATTAGACTTACGGCGGTAGCGATATGACCCCACTAAAACAACTCACAGATGAAACGAAGTCAAACGCGGCAAATGCCAAGGCGTTGAACTTACACCCTCACCAGCTAAAACGGTGGCTTGATAACGATGCGCATGTTAACCAGGCGGGTGAAGTGTATATTAAGACGAAGGGGCGCATTAATGTTTAAACAAACCTACACTCTCGCCACAGCATTATTTTGCGGAATGGCTATCGAGCGTGGAGATTATTTTATTGCGTCTGTGTGTGTCTTGGCGGGCGCCATTGGTTGGTATGTAATGGGAGAGGAAGAATGAGTGATTTAGATAAGTTGTTTGAGAATGCGCCGGAGGGTGCGACGGAGTTAGCAGTAAGTATTCACGACCATGAAGTTTTATGGGTGAAAAGAGAAGGGAGTAAATCTACTGGCTGGAGCCTAGATGAATGGGATACCCACGATGTTGACGAGAGATACAAAACCATAGCCACACTACCACAGCCAGAACGCAAAACGGTTGAGGATGCGGTTGCTGCGGTGGTTACTGGTTTTGATGGTGATGGGCTTTGGTATTCGCCGCGTAGAAAGCAGTGGATAGCATCGCCAGAGTACATGGCTTCCGATTCTTACCTAGTCTGCACCCGCGAAGAATTCGAAGCTTGTGTTGCTGGTAAGAGTGCTGAGAGTGAGCCACACTTTAAAGCTACCCGTGAAAACTTAGAGAAGATTGCTAAAGATGCTCGGGGTAATTTTGTGGAAGTTGGTGAGGCCAAAAGTGAGCCTGAGTGGACGCATACGGTTAACGGCTCAGAGTGCGTACTTCTAGACCCTGACAAGGATTGTGACGGGTATTACATTGCAAAAACGCACTACGGAGCTTTCGAGCTGGCAAAAGAACACGAGCTCAAGCCCATCAAGCCTACAATCGCCACAGATAGGGCGTTGTGGCTAATGAAAACCATGTGCCCAGATGAATGGTCGGCGCTAGAGCGCAAGTACACCATAACAAACTAAACACATCCGACCACCTTGCTCGGTTTTTCTGGTAGGGTGGTTGTTTTTACAGGAGAGAGAATATGGCAGGCATAATAACAAACACTAGCGGCGGAAAAACGTCCATGTGCCAGGCTGTTATAATTAAGGAGCAGTATGGGGATGACTTTGATAATCAGATTTGCGTCTTTGCAAACACAGGCCTAGAAAACGAAGAGACGCTAGAATTTATTGATAAATGTGACAAGCATTTCGGGCTTAATATAGTTTGGCTTGAGGCTGTAGTTCATGGTCACAATGAAGGTAATACGCATCGAGTAACTAATTTTAAAGACGCTTACAGGATGCACCAATACAAAGACCCGCTGCACCCATTCCATGCCCACGTTAGGAAAAACGGCGTCCCTAACCAAGCATACCCACAGTGCTCGGATAGATTAAAAGAGCAGGTTATAGAGTCCTACCGCAAAAGCATCGGGGTGGAAGATTATAAGCAGGCGCTTGGTTTTAGAGTTGATGAGCCTAACAGGGTTTGTAGTGCCAAGGTTAGAAAAGCACTCAAGGCTATTGGCGTTAATGACTTACACTTTAGAAGCTCTGGGATGGGAAGGGTTAGACACCTTAGGGATAATGCGCTGTTCCATCTATTGCGAACCGAAGACGTTAATGTTATTAGGTCATACAGCAATAAACTTAACAAATATAACCTTGTTTTCCCTATATGCGATTGGTTCCCAATGACAAAAGAGGATGTAAATATTTTTTGGGAGGACCAGCCTTTCAATCTGGAATTAGAAGAGCACGAAGGGAATTGCGCAACTTGCTGGAAGAAGTCAGACAAAAAACTTTATCTTTTGGCGAAAGAGCACCCAGAAAGGTTTGAGGCCTTTAAGTGGTTTGAAAGAGAATATATGGACAACAAAGGGAGCGAGAAAAGCCGATTGTTCTTTAGAAAGCATAGAAGTGCAGAAATGATAATCGGGGAGGCCAGCGATTTTGACGCGTGGGCGCTAAGAAAAATGATAGGCGCTGACAATCAAGAGGATGGGTGCTCATCAAGCTGTAATGGGTATGACCTATTCGATTAACTGGTCAAACCACATACCAACCACGTCGGTGTTATCATCGGCGTGAATCAACAGGAGAGAGATTATGAAAATATACAAAATAGACCACGGCTACAGCTTGGTAATCGCTGAATACATTTCGATGGTGTTCGATGAATACGAAACTCACTCATGCGGCGTCATGCTGTACAGTAATGGCCGATACGCCGGACAGCTTAACTTCGAAGCCGCCACTGAGTTCTACAAAGCATGGAGGGCTATGTAATGAACTCACACCACATGCAACACGCAATCGAAGCGCTAACAAACGGCGAATCAATGCTATGCACAGTCGAAGACGTATACCGCCGAATGATGCGAGACGAAGACACAATTCTTGAGCTGTGCGAGTTACTACACGGTAGCGACTTGCAAGCGGCTGAGCGTAAGTTTATGAGTGAGTTTATTGGGGCTGCACGGGATGAGTTGACGGCGGCTAGGGAGGCCCAGGTATGAAAACTCACGAAAGAGCCGCAATCGCACTAAGACGCGTAAAGGGCAGCCACTACTCAACGATGAAGCAATTAGCCGATGCGCTTGGCTGGTCGATGACAGCAGTACACAGAGCGTGTGAAGCAGAACCAGAGATTCGCGCAATCCTAAGCGCTAACAAGACTAGGAAGATAAAGCCACTTGTCACGCCGCGTGTTAAGCGCGACGGCGTACCAATGCAGCCAATTATCAAGCGGCTATACGACGCTGTGCAATTGTCAAGCATGACACAGTTGGAGATTACCGAGAGGGCTGGCATGTCTGAGGCTTTCTTCCGTGATGTGTTTAAGCGTGGTCACTTGCCACGAATGCAAAGCATTATGGCTGTTTGTGAGGTTATTGGCTTAGAATTAACACTGGTCAAACCAGATAACGCCTAGCGATGTGCTAGGCTGTTGTTTTTGATAGGAGAGAGAATATGAGTAATTTATTTATACCCGACCAGCTCGACCAGATGAGTAAGAAAGAATTGCTTGAGTTTGCACAGACAGCGCATGAAGAGAATGTGAAGTTGAGTAAGCGTGTTAAGGAACTTGAATCCCACAACGTTAAACTTGAATCTTACAACGTTAAACTTGCTAACGAGTCGCACGAATATCAGCAGCGTGTGCGTGAGCTGGAGTGTGGCAACAGATATGTCGCCGTTGCAATAAGAGAGATTGTAGCAAGAGGCGATATAAAGCCGTTAATGGCAGAACGCAACGCAATAGATGAAATAGCAAACAAATTCGCCCTAGAGCAGAAGATTGGCGGCGTTTCCGAATTTGTAGAAAAATTCAACGTAGAATACGGAGGCGGCGTTGGCGAAGCTCTGGAAGAGTATTCAGCAATTTATTGTGAACAACTACGCAAGGAGCAAGAGTGATGTTCACGTTTATTGGATTTGTATTAGTTTCACTTTTAGCACTAGGGGCAACTGTTTTAACAATACTCACTTGCTTCATAGGCGGTTACGATTTAGGACCACCGGAAGGAAAGCAGTGGTTAGGACCGTTATTTTTAGCATGTTTTACTGTAGTGCTATGGTACATCTTATACACAAACAGTCCGTTTTCAGTCGTGGTTAATTAGGAGCAAGATTATGTTTGAGAAATTAGCCAAACTTTACAGGTTATACATGATACGGGCCAAGGCTAATAATTTTCCAATCTCTGAGTATGGCTTGCTTGGTGAGAAATGCAAACGCAAGGAGCAAAGCGATGACTAACCTATACACAGACCCGCTAACCCACTTAATCGTCGGGCTAGCTTTAGCGGTTATATCCTGTTGTGCATTCCTAGTTAGCATATACGTCATAGAATTACTGTTTGCAATCTGGAGACAACATCGGCACAATAGAGATTCATAGTATTACTCTCCCTGTAATTAGCCCTCCGCGTGAGGGCTTTTTTTTGTTCAGTTATCAGCGTATACTTGGTGTATCTAATCATTGGGTATCGCCATGCACTTTCTACGCGCTAAGCTTCTTTTGTTATCTGTTGCACTTGTATGGGGTGCGCTGATTGTTCTCATGCTGCCCTTTCAGCTACCCGTTACGATTGCGGGTGTGCACCCAAAACTTAAACGTTACCGATACGGCGTGTGGATTGCACAAGACCAAATGGTCAACGCTATACACAACGGCAACCCTGATGTAACCGTTTCAAGCAAAGTGGGGTATATGGCAGAGCAAGGCAGTAAGACAGCCAAAGCAATGGCGGTTGTAATTGATTTATTATTTAAAGTGGCAGTGGGGCAAGATAACCATTGTCAGGTATCGATTGAGCGTGACGAGGAGCATTATTAAAATGAAAACACTAGCAGAATTTGACACGCTCGAAGCGGCGAAAGCTTACAGTTACACACAAGGCAAGCTAATACCTCGCACAACTATGAACAGCTTGTTAGGCGATGCGGGGCTTATGTTGGCATTTGAGCAAGAGGCGTTAGTGGACGATAGGTTCGCGGCGTTTATGCATCCGACTAGCACAGAATATAATTTTATTGTTGGCGATGGTACTACGACGGGCGATAGGCAGATAGATATGCTTGATGATATTATTCAAGAAGGTAAATTCCCAGCGCTCGCATCGTTAAAGCCTATCGTGCTGCACATCGGCAACCCTGTTACCTACCCATACGCCAACGCTACACACCACGCATTCTTGAAGGCTAAAGGTACTTGCCCGACCAAGCAAGTTTCACCCGTAAATGGCTATCTTAAAATCACACTCACACAAGACGTAGAGGCACACAGGCCCTCAGTGCACGCCATTATTGACGGCGTTGTCACATACATCACAACGTTTAGTGAAGTGAGCTCGGTTAAGTCATACAACTGTCAAGTTCCGAGAGGTTACACAGAGTTTTACGTTGATGAAGCTTACGGTGCGATTGCGTAATGGCGTTTTATCTCGACTTTAACGGAACGAGTAACAAGGTTGAGCTACCAAGTGGGCTAACTCTTGCCAATACGGGCGACTACATAGAATTTGACGTTGAATTTAACACAGGTGATAACACTCAGTTCATATTCGGCAACAAGACAAATAGTTTTGACCAGTTCCTAATATATGACACAACTCGCTGGAGGCTTCGCGTCTTTAGCGGAATAGCTGAATTATTTATATTACTACCAGTAGGCCGCACCATTTTAAGGTTCGAGCGAACCGCATCGGGTTACGAATTGTTTTACGATGGGGTTTCACAAGGTACATTTTCGCAACCAGCGGGTTTTTCTCCAACACTGGTCGGCGCTTGGGCGGGTGGCAATAGTTTCGCAGATATTAACCTTTATACGCTTGTCAGGGCTACAAGCTCTACGATACTGAATGATTACAACAAGCAAACTCTTTCAGGCTCAAACGACACAACACTCCCCGACACAGTGGGCGGCAATGACGGAACGCTTGTAAACTTCCCGACAGACAACAGTCAGTGGATATTCTACGATGATGGCGGCGGGGCGATAACGGCTGATATCGATTACACAATACCTGCGCCAACATTTACAAGTACGGCTAGCGTTACGCTTCCTGCGCCTATCGCGGATTCGTCTTTTACACTAGCAGCACCAACGTTTACAAGTAGCGCAACCGTTACGCTTCCTGAGCCTATTGCTAACAGCGCTTTCTCTATCGCTTCGCCGCTATTCAGTGCAAGCGCTGACGCATCTTTACCGCAGCCAGTAGCAAACGCAGCCTTTACGCTAAACTCACCTACGTTTAGTGCATCAGCGACAGCGACAATACCAGGCTTTAGTGCGTCAGTGGCTTACAGTATTAACGCGCCTACCTTCAGCGCAGATGCAACGGTTACACTACCAAGCCCGACGGCTGATGTAAGCTATACGGTTACAGCACCAACATTCTCAGTCGATAGCACGGTAACACTACCACAGCCCACGGCTAACGCTGCATTCAGCCTGCCTGCACCAACATTTGCAGCGAGCGCGACGGCAACCGAGCCAGGTTTTAACGCGGCTGTTAACTTTACACTGCAGTCGCCAACATTCACTGCAGACGCGAGTGCAACACTACCTCAGCCTGTAGCAGATGGTAATTTCACTATCACAGCGCCTACATTCAGCGTAGTTGCTATTGTTGGTGGAATTGCGATAATAGTAGATAACGAAACAAACATTAACATGCCAGCGCTTTCAACCAACATTAATGCGCCTGTGCTTTCTAACAACGTGAGGATTTAAACAATGGCAACAGCTAACGCAGCAGCAACACTTGAACGCGCAGATGATTTTGCAGCGGATTACGCAACAGCGACACTAACCATTTTGGCGGGTGCAACGACACTAGCAACCCATACGCTTGCTAACTTTACTACGTCAAACAGTGGCGCGGACGGTGTAGCAACAGCCAATGCTATCGCAGACGCGACGATTGCGGCGACGGGCACAGCAGACGGTGCAACGCTAACAGCAGCGGGCAAGACTTACACCCTAACGCTTGGCACGAGTGGCACAGATGTTGTTGTCTCAACAACTAACTACATCAGCGGTGAAACGTCGAGCATTAATTCGTTTGTCGTAACATTCCCAGCATAAGGTAACAATATGAGCCAACTTTACGAAAAGCCGTTGCCAGTCGGAAAGGTTGGCAACTATACCCTAACACTTGATAGCGGATGGTTAGGCGCTGAGACCGTAACGAGCGTCAGCGTCACATGCGCAGGCGCTACGATTACGCTACCCACTAGCAATGGCAATGTGTTGCAAGCATTCTTTGAGGGCGATACAGTCGGGCGCTTTGAGGTTGAATGGGAATGGGCAACGGCTACACGCACCGATTGCTATAAGACTGTGCTTAACATTGTGGAGTGCTAACATGCTTTACGGGGCGCTTATACCATGTAGATTGGGTGAGCGCTTCAATGAGGACGGAACCTCGCAGTATGGAGCGATTACGCATATTTATTATTTTGGTGATTGGGCTTTTGCTACTGGTTTAACCGATACGCCGAAACGAAATCACGTCAACGAGCTGCTAACAGATCTACACAGTAACGGCGTAAAGCGTCTACACTACTATTCAAAGTGTGAGTTGATACAATGGCAGCTATACACGACAGAACGCGGCTCAGTGAGAGCCAAGAGGTTATAATGAGCTATCGAGACATAATCAAACACGGCAAGATTGAGCCAAAACGCGGCAAGGGCGGTGCTGGAATGCATCCCAAGTACACGCCGGAAGAGTTTGAGCAGTTGGTTTACGGACACATTGAAGAATGCGTAGAGAAGCGCAAGATACCCGCAATAATGCACTTTGCTATGGTTATCAATATTAGTCGTGAGCAACTTTATAAATACTACAAAGTGAAAGACGATTACAAGGAAGCCTATGCGACGCTTGAAACGGCGTGCGCAGGAATACTTGAAGACTATGCACTAAATCCTCAAGAGGGCGACAACAGGCACGCGGGCATACTTGCGTTTGGCTTGAAGCAGTACGGTTGGACGGACAAGCAAGAAATAGAACACAGCGAAAAAGTGGTCGATACTGGCGAGAATGAATGGTAAACCTTGCAGAGTTCAGGCGACATGTTAAAGACAAGTCGCCTGCTTTCGTTCCGTTATTCAAAGACAACTCACGCTATCAAGTGGCGTGGGGCGGTGCGGGCTGTGTGCATCCAGATACTAGAATACACACAGAGCATGGACTTATGCGTATCTGCGATATAAATCGCCCAATGCGCGTTCTAAGCTGGAATGAGAAAAGTCAGAAATTCCAGCTTTCTTTAAGTGGTGGCAGCTTCCCAAAAGGTAGGGCGACTCTATACCGAATTGTAACGCGGCACGGAGAATTTCAAGCAAGCGGGCATCACCTTGTTTTACTTTCAACAGGTGAGTATCGACGCGTCGATGAGCTTCGAGTTTACGACGAGATAAGTCGAGCGAATGAAGACCCTCTTTTGACCATTGAGGAATCTTGCCTGAAATTGTCTGAGCAAGATGCTCCCCGTTACTCTCAAAAAGCCTTAGATTATCTTGGTGGTTATGCAAGCGAATGCCGTCGATATGGTCCACTACTTCATGAGGAAGGAGATTACGCGATATTTTCTGGGCAGCCACAAGCCGATGCTCTAAAACGCGACCATTCTTGTTTGCCATGCCCTTGTATTCGTGAGGGCAAATCACAGATGCGTAACCATCCTTGTTTATGTGGCGACCGCACTTGTAAAACCTATTCCTGTGGGATGGCACAGCAGACTGAGGGCGACGAGGTAAATCATGGCGAAGCATCATTTTTTGAATATACTTCGGATTCTCGTTTAGGATTTCAGCTATCTCACCAGATGAGCGGACGCCATCACAAAGCGGCACAATTTTATCAAACCGAGTTTTTGCAGCGGGATTTTTTGGGTGACTCATTTCAACCTCCTACAGTTAATGATTCATCTATATTATCCCGCTCCACCCCTATACTGTCAATAGAAAAATCTGATTATTCAGAGTATTGGTGTATGCAGGTTCTTGACACTAACAACTACGTATCGGAAGACGGCGCAATACATCACAATAGTGGCAAATCTCACATTGTCGCCCGAAAGCTACTATACAGGCTAATCAAAGAAACCGAACAGCCGCACAAATTCCTTGTTGTTCGTAAAGTTAACCGCACCATAAAGCGCTCAGTGTTTACGCTATTTCGCAACTTGGTTAGCTTGTGGGGTTTATATGATGAGTTTGACGTAAATCTCACAGACCTCACCATCACATACAAAAAGAACGGCGCGCAATTGATGTTTACGGGCATGGATGACCCCGAAAAACTAAAGTCAATTGAAGGTGTAACGGGCGTATGGATGGAAGAAGCCACCGAGTTCACGCAGGAAGACTTCGAGCAATTAGATTTGCGTCTGCGCGGCATCACTAAATACAGCAAACAAATCATACTCACGCTAAACCCTATCAGTGAACAACACTGGATTAAGCGCATATTCTTCGACGACCCTATAGACGGCGCGTTCACGTTAAAAACAACATACCTCGACAACTCATTTATAGATGATGAGTATAAGATGGTAATGACGAACAAGAAGAAAACCAACCCGCGTTATTACAACATATACGCGCTTGGCAATTGGGGTACAGCGGAAGGGCTTGTATTCAACAATGTTGAGCAGAAAGCGTTACGCCTTGAAGAAATAATTCATCTTGATTGCGTCCAAGGTGGAGACTTTGGCTATACCAATGACCCTACTGCATGGCATCAGTCATACGTAGACACGCGCAATAAAATAATTTATGTGTATGACGGGTTTTATGAAAAAGGCATGAGTAATGAGGCTATTGCCGAAAAGATAAAAGAGCTAAAGGCGCACAAGCATAATACCGTATTCGATAGCGCAGAGCCTAAATCAATCGCAAGGTTGCAAGGGCTTGGCATTAAATGTTCGCCAGCGCAGAAAGGGCGCGACTCAATCAATGCAGGTATAGACCATCTGTCAGAATACAAGATTATCGTTAATGCGCATCTAGTCGAGTTCATGACCGAGTTTAATAACTATTGTTGGGCTACGGATAAAGAAGGTAAGGCGACAAATAAGCCATGTGACGACTTCAATCACTTTATAGACTCATTACGCTATGCTATGGAGCGTTACACTAAAGCCTCCAGCGGCATCCTAGTACCTTCACGCAAACGCTGATACAATAGCCATATCAACCTTAACAGGCGCACAGCATCATGGAACAACGAACACAGTTAACTATCAACGCACTAGCAGACCGCGTAACTAGCAATCTACGCGACATTTACGGCACACGTGACGACAAGCACGGGCAGGCATGGCGTGATTATGGCTATAAAGATACGCTTGAATTTAACGACTATTTTCAAATGTCTGAGCGCTTTGGTATTGCTTCTGCTGGTATTACGATTCCTGTTGAACAATGCTGGAAAACTTACCCTGCTATACGTGAAGGTGAAGTGGGAGACTTTGAAAAGCGCGATACGGACACGCCGTGGGAGTCGGAAGTAAGCAAGCTATTCCGCTCTATGAAGCTATGGCGTAAGTTGAAACTGTGTGACGAATATCAGCGCATCGGCGAGTACGGCGCAATGGCTATACAGATACAGGGCACGGCACAACAAGCCGATTGGGGTAAGCCCTTGCAGCTTATCGGTGTTAACAATGTTGCCAAGTTGATTCCGCTATACCAAGAGCAGCTTAAGCCCGTCGAGTGGGATAACAACACATCATCACCGCGATTCGGTGAGCCTGTTATGTACCAGTTAGACCAATCCGCTATTGGTGACGACCGCGAACAGGATAACCGCAACAAATCGGTGCATATACATTATACCCGGGTAATCGTATTCGCTGAGGGTGCTGACGATGGCAGTATATACGGACGACCAGCGTTAAAGCGTGGTTTTAATGACCTAATCACGATGGAGAAAATCATAGGCGCAGGTGGTGAAGGTTTCTGGAAGTCTGCGGCAATGAAAACCGTATACAGCAACACTAACAAAGATGCACCACCGTTAACGCAAGATGATATTGATTCAATGGACGACGCTATCAAGGACTTTGTTGAGGGATTGGACAAGCACTTAATGCTGGGCGGCTTAGACCCTAAAGTGCTGTCAGTAGCCATGAGCGACCCCGAAAACCCGTTCATGATTGCATTGCAGTCGTTTAGCGCATCGGTGGGTGTTGCGGCTAAGTTGCTAGTTGGCTCACAAGAAGGGCGCTTAGCATCTGACCAGGACGGTATATTTACACTGTCCAACATGCAGAGCCGTCGTGAGTCGTGGTGTACGCAGATGATGGAATCTGTCATTGGTTGGTTAATGCTTCACGGTGTTATTGAGCATAAAGAGTATACAGTCGAATGGGATGACCTGCTCGCACCTAGTGACGGCGATAAGCTAGACCTAGCCGGGAAGATGAGCAAGATTAACAAGGATATGGCGCAAGAGGTGTTCACCACTGAGGAGTTGCGCTTAATTTCTGGTTATCAGCAAGAAAGCGCACTTGATGAGGATGAGTCGGATATGCTAGAGGGTGAGTTAGCGGATGACTAAACGCATCCTCCCAACCCGCCTCGAACGCGACCCCACCGGACAGGCGGGTAACCGTCTACGCGCCAAGCGTGAAATATCACGTCGTATACGCGCATTGCGTGAGCCTGTATTGCAAATACTTGATAGCTTTCCCGTAGAGCGTATCACTATTAACAAGTCGCGTTATGAATACGCTGTAAACCCTGACCGGATAGCTAGCTTATTCGATGAGCTGCAATTGTATTTCTACCAAGCATTAGAGCTTGAAACGTTTACGCGTGGTTGGTTTCTTAACGAGTATTTGGGTAGCGCATGGCAGCAAGGCACAAGTAAATCATTCAGTCGACTCAAGACACTAGCCGAATCCGTTGCGCCTAATCGCGCAGAACTAATGCAGCTTGATAGCGTGTTAACCTCGCCTGAGTACGCTCAACGCTTTGAGTTTATCAGTGCGCGAGCGTTTGAGAATATGAAATCATTTTCTGGGCAGGCTGCGATAGATTTGGGGCGCGTATTGGGTGAAGGCGTTGCGCTAGGTCAATCGCCGCGTGTTATCGCGCGCGATATACGTAAGAAGTTTGACCAGGTAGAAGGCTATCGGGCGCTAAGGATTGCACGCACTGAGGTGAATCACGCATTTACTGAGGCGCGTTATGAGCAGACAAAGGATGTGCGGGATAGGTTAGGACTTGAGGTAATGCAGATGCATGTATCGGCGCTTGTGGATAGCACGAGACCCACGCACGCTGCTAGACATGGTAAGTTGTATACTTTGGAGGAGCAGCGTTCTTGGTGGTCAGAAGGCTCGAATCTTATATCGTGCCTTTGCAGCACGGTTGAAGTGGTGTTCATTGACGGCGAGCCAACACAGAAAAAGCTTATCGAGCGGCAGCGGAAAAGGGGTGAGCAGTATTTTAAGTTTCACCCCTCGAAGGTTTAAGGCCAAAACCCAAAGACCTCCTCCCATAAAATATCAAATTGAATATCCATCTCAGCGATAGATAAACTGTTATACGGCATACCACGCTTAAAATTCAGTGCAGCGTGGTAGCCTAGCTTCTCGGCGAGTTGTGGGTTCATTTTAACCAAGCCTTAACGCCATAACTAGCAAAGAAAGCAAGCTGTTTCCCTTGCCATATCGACATAGTTTTATTTTTGTGCATCTGATATTCAAACACAGCGCGCGCTGTCATTAGTTTGTAATTTGGTGGCTTTTTCATCACACCCCCACTTATCACGCAGCATCTTATACCTTTGCGCCTGTGCTTGTTTGCGCTCATCGCGTACTTTGCGAATCGCTAAGCGTATTTTACGTTCGCGTTCTAGTTTTTGTTCGTATGTCATATTCTCACCTCATCAATGTAAATCCATTTTTCTACTTGCGAAACTTTGTGGCTGCGATGGTCTTTGTAGCTCTCAAATCCTGCGTTCATGGTGTCGTTTATGTCGTCGTCATCGTAGCATGTAAAGTTGTAGAAAAACCCGCTTTTAATCTCACCACTCACAACGAATAATACTTGCGCTTGGTCGGTTGGTAGTCTATATGTCATAACTTACCCTCCATCTCTTTGCGGTTTAAATGTCTGATGTAGTTGCGCACAGTTACGGCTTTCCAGTAATTAATCTTCCTTGCTCTCATATACTCCCATTTATGCGCATCCCTATTTTTTCTTCTGTATTCTGTGCTGGCAGGGTTAAAGTCTGGCTTAGGCGCACCCATTGAGCCATTTTTAACCCTAAACCTCAGCGCCTCTTGATTGATGCCAATGGCGCTGGAAAATTCTTTCAGGTTAACGCCTGCATTCTTGGGTAGATTAGCAAGCCATGTTGGAATCTCAATCATTTCACGCCTCTCATAATAGACGCGCACACTATCGCTGCGTTTATTGTTATTCTTCCCATGGCTCTAATTGCATCTTCACTTTTATCCCCGCTTGCTTTTATCTCGCTAACCTGCGCCCACGCTTGAGCTTTAATAGATGCGCATTGAGATACAGCGATTGACCTTCTTGTCTTATGCGGCCTTGACAGCCTAGTGTTGAGCCACTTTACTTTCCCGTACTTGTTTAATGCATTATTCATAACTCACCCCACGTTTCACGAATAACCTGCACAACATGCTGCACAGAAACATTATGCTTTAGCGCGATATTGCGCAGCGAATAGCCCTGCAGCCATAGTTCTGTTATTGGTTTCATTTCTCTAACTCCTTTAGTAGTGCGTCGGCTTGCATAACGGATATAGTTGCGCAATTATCATGACTCATAGCTCCGTCAACGTCGCTTGCAATAAAACCCTGCATCGCCATCGCTGCAAAGTATTCGCGTTTGGTTAAGCCTGGTAGTTTTGCATCCCAGTTATCGGGGTATGCTGGTGCGTCGCTGTTACTCATAGACCCATCCTCGGCACTAGCGCCAACGCAACTCTCGGCTGCATAACCATCACGTTGAAAGTTGATTCACAGCCATCGCAAAAGACATCAAAATCAAGCCCCCTAACTTCTTCTATAGGCACAGCTTGCGCAGGAAACGATTGCATAGAGCAGCCGCCTGACTTTGTTTGCTCGGTTATCACTGCGCCACAATCGGGGCAGATAAAGTTAACCTCATTGTATAAACCCATATCTCTCTCCTGTTAGTTGACCCCTTGAATATAGCACAGTGAATTCAGCAAGTGGTACGACCACTTGTTTACCGCTTATACTTGCGTTATCATAGCTAATAATCATTGGATAAAGTGACGCATATGCACGTATCTATTTTTACAAATGTTGGTAAATCGCAAATACGCGAGACTGACACGCACTTTCATATTGAAGGTGTACCCATCACAGTAGATGATGCGGTTATGAATGGTATCCTATACACGGCTCAGAATAACCGTGAAGGTATGCCAAGCATCAAAGACCGTGTTGTTACGCTATCACACCCCACGACTAACGACGGGCAAGGCGCAGACGCTTATGCAGGTGAGTCATTACAGAAGTTCTACTCAGGCGGTTACATCGAATCGGTATACGCTGATAACGGTGTGTGGCGCGTTAACATTTCAGTAGACAAAGACTTACTGCAAGCGCAAGACAAAAAGCAAGGCACTGAGTTTTTCAATAAGCTTGAGACAAAAGATGATATTGGCGTATCAACTGGGCTGTATACCGTGGTCGAGAAATCAATGGGTACGAATGCGGAAGGTAAAGAATACCAAGGCATTGCAACCAGTCAGCAATACAACCACCTCGCCATGTTACCAGACTCAGAGCCGCCTGCGGGTGGCCAGTCTACGTTTATGCGCTTCAACGGTGAGTCTAGCGAATTAATGATTAACCTTGCTGACTATATGCCAGATTCAACGCCAGACGATAAACCAAGCGTTGAGGTGGAAGTTGAAACCGAATCAAAGGAAAGCGTTGAAAGCTTTCTAACCAAGTTACTCGCCATGATTGGCGCAACAGGATTGCTTAAAGGCAATAAATCAGAAACCGAAACCGAGGATAGCAAAATGTCAATCGACAACATGGTTAAAGCCCTCAAAGAAGCGAACGCCTATAAAGATGGCATGAGCGACGACGAGGTTAAAAACGCCTATGGAAAAATGGGCAAAGACGACAAGAAAGAAGAAAAAGCGGATAACTCTGCTGAGCTTCTTGAAGCGATTAACTCACTTACTGCAAAAGTTGATTCACTAGAGTCACAACTTAACGCTAAAGAGACAGCCGAGAAAGACGCGCTTGTTGCAGAAGTTAACGCGCTAGAGACTGGTATTGCAGAAGATGAGCTAAAGGCTTTATCTGTGAACAGCCTTAACGCACTGAAAGAAAAACACGCGCCTGTTACATTCGGCGTAAACGGTCAATTCCGTCAATCTGCATCTAACGGCGCAGATGAAGAATTTGCTGACATCAACTAAGGAGTCTATAACATGGCTAAACGTAAAATCCACTTAGGCCCTGCTGATGGTTCAGCAAAGGCGCTATATGTAGAAGGCTTGGCGGTTGACGCTTTCCTTCCTGGTACGCTACTAAAGCAAACTGCATCAGGTCTAGCGACTTCTGACATTGCTGACGCTGGTTTTAACAGTGAAGCAATCGTTGCTAAAGAAATCAGCGAAAGCGAAGGCGGTTTAATCACCACTGCTTACACTATCGGCGATACTGCGGCGGGTGTTGTTGTTCGCTCAGGTGAGTTTGCCAACGTTCGTGTTGCAGCATCACAGAACATCACAAGCAAAGGCACAGCGCTTGCGTCTAACGGTGACGGCACTTTGAAGATTGCCGCTACTGATGGCACTGACCAAGTTTTATTCTACTCAGACGAAATTGTTAACACTGGCGCATCTGTTGCCCTTGTTACTGTTCGCAAGGCATAAGGAGCTAGACGAATGAGTATCTTTTTCAACAAAGAAATCCTGCAAGCGAACGACCAGCAAGGCCGTGTAATGCGCGAGCAGTACAACCAGCTTAGCGATATGCGTAAGACTGGCTCACAGGCGCACGCTGACATGCTTGCATTTACCAACGCAGCGCGCACACCAGCAGAAGCTTACCGCGAGTTTGATTCGGTAACTAAGATTGACCAAGTGCCAGCGGGTGAGTTTGCAACGCTTACACGCCTAATGAGCGGTGCGAAGTCTATCAACATCGGTCGTAAGTTATACGAATACCGTAAAGCTTCTGATATGAACGCTGGTCAGTCTTCAATGACAGGTCAAGTGGGCGTAAAAGAAGACAAGCTAGACTACACTTACGGCGGTGCGGTTGTGCCAATTCACGATAAGTCATTCGGCATCGACTGGCGCGAATACTCAGCCATGCGTGCGGAAGGTTTTGACGCATTAGTTGATTACTCACGCGAAGCACGTCGCGGCCTATTGCAGACTAACAACGATTATCTGTGGAATGGTAACAGCGACTTGGTGTTTAAAGGCACTAGCTGGTTAGGTATCAAGAACGACCCAACTGTGGCATCTGCTACGCTAGGTGTTGACTTAGCGGCTGCGGCTTCTACGGCTGACGACATCCGCGCAGAAGTTCAGCGTGTACGTGATATTCTACGCATCACTAACAACTGCTCTGGATTGCTTACTGTTGTTGTATCGCGTGAGATTGCGTCTAACTGGGAGCGTCCATACAGCACGGCTGATGGTAACTTTGGCACAATCGGCGATTACGTGGCTAAACTTCGCGGCATTGCTGAAATCGTTGAAGATGAGCAGCTGTCAGGCAACCAGCTTGCTATGATGTACGCTGACCAGCAAGGCTTCCATATGGTATCAGGCATGGCTATGTCAACTTACGCTGTACCACGTCAGTTCCATAACTCACCGTTTGACTACATCATGTGGAATGCTGCGGGTTATGTATCTAAATCTGATGCAGAAGACCGTAAGTGCGCATTGTACGCAGAATAAGGGGTAAATGATGGCTGACAAAAAAGTCCTAGCGACTTCAAGCGGAATCTATGCCGTGAAGGATGGTAAAACCGTCGCACTAGCTCAAGGCGTTGAATTTAGTATTGATTTGACACAAGCCGAAAAGCTAGCGAAGCGGGGTAAGGTTGAGTTGGTAAACAACTCGAAACCAGCCGCTAAAAAGTAAGATTAAGCCCCGCCTAGTGCGGGGTTTTTATTTGCACTCAGTAACAACCACGCCAGCAGGCATATTGCTATTTGAGTATTTGGTTATCTTGGCATTAAAGTAATCTAACTCAGCCTCAAGACATTCAATAAATGCCTCAGTCTCATCGTCACCACCGTCATAGTCAGGGTGACTAAATCTTATTTCGAATATCATATCACTCTCCTAGTGCGGGGTTTTTATTTAACTAACCAAAAACTTGTCAAATTCAGTCACCGAAAACTCTTTACCATTTTCGGTGACTATATTAATTATCGGTATCTCAGGGTCTCCGGTTATTACGTCATAAATGTCGACATGACCCGTTACCTTGCTACCGTCATCACGATATGCAGTGCATAACCTGCCGCCATCCTCCCAGTGTAAGTAATCCTTCATATCATTCTCCTAGATTTGGGTTTATTTGCACTCAGTAACAACTACGCCAGCAGGCATCTTGCTATTTGAATATTTAGTCACCTTTGCATTAAAATAATCAAGGTGCGCCTCCAAGCAGTCGATAAACGCTTCTGTCAATTCGTCGTTTTCATCATAATCTGGATGGCTGTATTCTATCTCAAATATCATATCTACCTCCCAATTGTTAAACACATCCCGATTGTAGTACACTATTAACATTAAAGTGGTCTAACCAGTGAATCTAAATGCCATTACACAAACGCACTATTAGCGGCAACGCTACAGACACGTTAGCCTATACCGTTGAGACCGCCGACGCATACGGCGCGCAGGTTGTTGATGTGCGCTTTTATGATGGTAGCGGCAACCAGGTAGCGCCTACGGGTGGCAGTTATTCTTTGCAATGGTCTGCGAATGGCCGTGATTGGATGAATATTGCCAACCCATTGGCGGCATCTGTGGTCAAGAACTGGCAGGCAAGCGGCTATGTTTCATCATTGCGCGCTGTGCCTGATAGCATTACGGGTGCTGCATCGTGGGAGGTTGATTATCGCGTTCACGGTATAGGCGACCCGAGCGGCTCTACATTCTTTGCGGGTGGTGAGGGCGCGGCATTTGATAACGGTGACAGCTATCGCATTGATTATCCAATTAGAATACCGCAAGGCGGTGGCCCGCTTGTCATTAAATACATCGTTAACGAGCCAACTATATTAACGCTATCAACTATCGAGATAGACCAAGGCGGGATTGAATATAGGATATTCACGGAGGCTCAAACGACGGAAACAAGCCCATTTACTGACCTGATACCTGTCTACCCTAAAAATACATCTGTAACGCCTAACCCTGCGCCCGTTGAGATATTGGACAATGGTGCAGCAACGTTTACAGGTCAACAGAATACAACGCTACGCATACGTACAGCATCGGGCGGCGGTAATCGCAACAGCGCGGTAACAGGTGAATCAACGCGTCGCGGCTTTGGTCAGTCAATTGTATACGCTGAGATTGCGCGACTTGAGGGTGTGAATGTTGATACAATAGGCGTGTTGAAGCAGGAGTTTTACCGCAAATGATTACACTTGATTGGCAAACAGGCGAAGGTTACGGCTATTTCTATAAAGAGGTAAGCGTTGTAGGTGGCGCTACATCCGATTATGTGCGCTTAGAGCATGACACTATAACAAGTGTAGCGCTATACCCTAATAACCGAGCTAAGGTGCAGTATAGCTTGTCTAATTACACTAAGCTGGATGCAGGCACAGCGGACTGGATTGATTGGCCTTTGGGTAGCATTAACCGTAATGATGCGGACACCATCATAGGTGTTGCTAGCGCTATTCGTCTTGTTAGCGATAACGGTGCGGCACGTATGGAGGTGCTTGCAAAATGAGCGTTTGGGCTAGTCAAGGCGCTAGGCGTGAAGATAGCAACGGTGATGTTATTAATAGCGTCACTGAGATTTATTTTGATGTAGTAACAGACGTTAACGGGCAATTCATTGTTAATATTGAGCGCTACAACTTGGTTGAAGTGTTGGAAGTGGTTGCACAGATTGTAGGTCAAACGCTAAGCACGGCTGATAATATAGTTGATAAGCTAACCGCAACTATAATCGAAATCACGAACAGACAAATTAAAGGTGTTGTTACCAAGCCGAACGAAATAGACACATCCGTTTCAGTAGGCGCAAGACCACCAGTGCAGCGCGGCGGTCAAGGTAATAACGTAAAAGTTAAGGTAACGGGGCGCAGATAATGGCATTCACAATCACAATAACAGACGTTGAAAACATGTGCCCACAAGCGGCAAGTGTTAACGATGCAACCATTCAGCTTTATATTGATTTGGTGGCTCAAGCTGATGCGTGTTTGGACGGCGCGAATCTACCCGACACAGTACAGCAATTCTTAAAAACCAGCGCCGTATGTCATTACATTGCACGTAGTCAAGGCGGCACGGTTAAAAGTGAATCTGATATGGATGGTGCGTCGATTAGCTTTGATACGTACAAAGTTGACGGGTACGGCTTAGCATCCACCACGTTTGGGCAAAACCTGCTCTCAAGTGGCTATCAGTCGTGTTTTGCGTTTATGGACTCAATGCCTAACCGATTTATTACGGCGGTAGGTCGATGAGCTTTGTAAGAGCACGCAGGTTAACAGATAAGGTCACAGTGTGGCGCAAGTCTGGCTACAATCCTAATGACCCGTACAATGCCAGCACAGTGCGTGTAGGTGTATTCGCGTGTAACTGGATTGAAGGTGGTAGCGCACAGCGTGACACGGAGGGCGTAGAGTTTAGCCCTAGCAAGACTATCCGCTTACAGAATGCTGATGTTAGGTTGAGTGACTATGTGTATATCGGTGATATAGCAGGCGCAACACCACCGGACACGGCTGAAATTGTGCGCGGACGAAAAGGTGCAGGCACTATGCTTGCGGGTGGTTTGGATTTAACGGTTTACACGGGTTAACTATGCCATTCAAGCAAGGTAAAACGCCTGCCGATGTAGCTAAGAAAATCAACAAAGCGCTAACCGTTGACCTACCCGCTAATATCGAGCGCGGCTTAATTGGTATGTATAAAGAGTTAGCGGGTACGGCTGATTTTTATGTACCTGTTGATACGGCGGCGCTTGTAAAGTCGCGCAGCTATCGCATAAGGCCAAGCGGTGAAGGCTGGACGTTAACGTATGGCTACTACACCGATTATGCCGCAGCGTTACACGAGCGCACAGATTGGCAACCGAAACCACCAAACAGCAAGGGTAAGAAAGGCGGTGGTTATAACGAAAACGCTAGGCCCAACTGGATGAATATCGCATGGAATGAAGCGGGCAACGATGCCGTTCGCGTCTTTGGTAAACTAATAGAGCCGAAATAATGAATATAAGACACGCCGACGAGATACGAACATTTATACGCGATAATGCATTACCTAGCTATAATCCCGCTATACAGTGGGATGAGACGCTTCCACCGTTTGAACTAGACGACCCTATCATATATTGCAGGCAAGAAGGGCGCTCTGTTGATGCGTTTGTACGCCAAGTTGATGTTACGGTCTATCTTTTCAGCGGATTAAATGCAACGCTTGCAGAGCTTAACCAACTTTATACCGACGCAGTAGCAGCGCTCGAGTACATTAAGGCTAACTTCAATGTAACAGACGGCATACGCGCAACGGTGACTCAAGACGTAATGGGCGAATACCGAACAGGGCAGAATCGCCGTTATTATACGTTTAGTGTGTTGTGTTATTCGGCGGAGGAGTGACACTGGTCTAACCAGTTATTTACTACTTGACAGATTAGCGTTATCATAGGGCTTAACGTTTCAATGAGGATTCAATTATGTCAGTAGGCGGCGGATGGGTTGGCCGAGCGGTCAAAGTAACAACGTTTGGTGGTGCAACTCTTGCGGGTGTAGTCACTAAAGATTTGTCTTATTCAATTAGTGGGTTAGATACAACAGACGATACGAGCGGCGGTAACGCTGAATATCACTCGGAGCCTGGACGTATTGACCGCACCATGTCTATTAGCGGTAAAGCTAAAAACCTCGACTTGTTAGCGTCTATCGAGACAAACGTTGCTAACGGTCAAAACATCTATGCAACAACTATTACATGGCCTGACGGTGGCTCTACGCTTGCAGGTGACGTGTTTATCACTTCATTCAGCCAAGGCAACCCGCACGAAGAGCTAGGCACTTACGAGATGGAAATTGCATTCTCTGGTGCGCCAACATTTACGGCGGCGGTGTAATATGTTGTTTGGTCGCAAAGCAAAGCTAGGCTGGAAAGGCGAAAAGCACGAGCTAACGGTCACAATGGAATTGGTCGAAGCGATTGACGAAGAAGTCAATGTTTTAGCCACTGCTATTGAACTAGACAAAGGCGGCATTCCTAAAATTACTCTAGTGTCAAAACTATACGCTGTGCTTCTTGCAGGTGCAGGTGTAGACGTGACTAAAGAGGAGGTTTACGAATCCATTATGTCTAGCCCAGCCGATAGTGCGGATTTGGTAGCGGCAGCGCGTTATGTGTTGCAACTATGCTTTCCACAGCTAGAGACTAGCGAGCGGACGACGGGAAAAAAGCAGAAAGGGTAGAGCGCTACCCATATGCTGACTTAATTGAAACCTGTTACTCATTAGGCTTGACGCCTAGCGAGGCTCGCAACATGTCACCGATCGAATTAGGCAAATGGTTTAACGCCAATCGCCCCAAGCAAAACATCGCAGGCATGAGCGAAGACCAAGCGCAGATGTTAACGGATATGATTAACGAAAACCCCGAGGAGTATGATTAGCAATGACACAGAAAGTCGGTGGTATTGAGTTTGATGTAACGGTTGATGCGAATGGTGTTGCTACTGGTAGAAAAGCCATTGCAACAGACCTAAGTGGCATCGAGGGCTCGTTTAACAAAGTTGACACATCTGCAAAACGGCTAAATCAAACATCTGGCAAAACTGGCAAGGCGCTTGGCGGCTTAGGCAAAAACGCTGGGCAAGCTGGCGTGCAGTTACAACAATTCTTTGGGCAAATTCAAGGCGGCCAATCTGGGCTTCTAGCGCTATCACAGCAGGGTGCTGACTTAGGTATTGTGCTTGGTCGTGCTGGCTTAGGCGCGGCTGTTGGCATCGCCGCAACGGCGTTAAGCTTTATGATTCCAATAATAAGAGACACGCAAACGTCTCTTGAAAAGTTGGAAGAAATAGCCGAAGCGGTTGGCAAGACATTTGAAACAGCGGCGGATGGCAGTGATATTTTCAGCGAGTCAATTCAACGATTAGCAGACCGCTCCGAATCATTGGCACGCGTACAAATAGCGCAAACCATTGCAGACCTTGAGGGCCAAATAGCGGAGTCAGCAAACGGCATAAAAGAGGCGGCAGATGATATTGGCGGCATTCGCATTGGCTCAGGTATACTCGACACGATAACCGAGCTAGGCATTCAGCTTGAAGATGTGCCGAGTTTGTTTGGTGATATATCAAGCGAGGTTGATAAACTTGGCGCGGGTGGTGTTTTAGCGGTTAGAGGTGTAACCGAGAGGATAGACCAGTTAGCGACTCAATTCGGGATTACCAGAGATCAAGCGCTTAATCTTCAAATTGCACTAGACGATTTTGGCAGCAATCAAGGTGCTGGCGGTATAGCGGCTCTTAGGAGCCAGATAGAGCAACTAAATAACGAGGTTGGTGCAGATAATAAAAAGTTTGTTGAATTTGCATCTTCGCTACTTCCATTTTTTGACGCAACGAGAACAGGCGTTGACCGGATAAACCTGTTACGCCAAGCACTTTCTGATTTAGATAACACGCTTGGCGAGAATAGCGAGGCAGGTAAAGAGGCGAGCAAGGCGGTAGACGAGCAAAACCAAGCGGCGCAAAGGCAAATTGAATCACTCAACGCGCAAGTCATAGCGATGCAGCACGGCGCGGAAGCAGCGGAAATATACGCGGCAACACAACGAGCTGTCCGTGATGGCACAACGGAACAACTGCCCGAAATCGTTAAGCTTATACAACAAAAATATAACTTAAAAGCAGCGCAAGAGGCATCTACACAGGCGGCGCGAGATGAAGCGGCAGCATACAAAGAGCAAGAAGCATCTTATCGCGAGTTTCTACAAGCGCTTGAGGAAGGCGAAGCGATAAACGCAGCGAAGATGGAGCAAGCAACCTCTAACCTTGCAGTATTCGAAGAAAGCTTAATGTCCGAGGAGCAGTTGCGGGCGCAGGCTTACACGCGCGAATTAGAGCAATTGAAAGAGTCCGCTGAATTGATTGGCATGACAAAAGCCGAGATTCGCGACTTAGAAAAGCAAAAGGCTCAGCAGCACGCTAACGAATTGATTGCTATTGAGGAAGATAGAGCAAAGGCTGAGCAGGATATAGAAGATAAAAAATTCAAAGATAAAATGAATGTTGCATCTTCAATGTTTGGCAATCTTTCAAGCCTGATGAACACCGAAAGCAAGAAAATGTTCGAAATTGGCAAGGCGGCGGCAACGGCTGGGGCAATTATCGACGGGATTGCAGCAGTGCAGGGGGCTTATAAGACAGGCTCTAAGATAGGCGGACCACCATTAGGGGCAGCTTTTGCGGCCACGGCGGCGGTTGCAACACTGGCTAATATCAAGCAGATACAATCCACGCAATATGGCAGTAAGTCGGCAGGGCAGTCGTATCAAGGCGGCCAACTAACCACCAACACAAACAGCCAATCGCAACCCGAACAACGCAACGTATCAATAGCCCTAACAGGCTCAAGCTTTACAGGCGGCGATATACGCACGCTAATCGGTCAAATTAACGAGGAACTTGGTGATGGGGTTACACTCAACACCACTGGAGGATAAATATGTCATTCACAGCCCAACCAAAACAAAACGTACCAGCGCCAGGTGTTAAGCCTGTACAGCCAGCGGCTAACGTGCCAGCACCCACAAGCAAGACAGCAGAAAATAAAGCGCCGATTCCTGCACCGGAGTGATAAAGCATGGCTATACCTACGCAGTTTAGCGTTACCAGCACGCGCACAAGTCCGATAGCGAACCCTAGTGCGCCACAGGATATACCACAGTCACTTGATGCCGAGAATGTATCAATCGTAGACGGGGCAGAGGTTTTATCGTCGTTATCATCGGTGGCGGTTGATACACCTAATGCGCTAACCAGTGAAAGCGGCGTGAGCATCCCGCTACCCGCTGAGTTAACCGCTAAGGTTCAAGCGGCTATTGATAACGCGGTAACGATTCCAGCAGAAGCGCAGGCGGGTATTGATGCGCCTAGCGCGGCAACCGTACAGCCAAGCGCAACCATTACAACGCCAACAGCAGCGACAAGCCAAGCTGAAGCAGCTATTGCAGCACCTAGCACGCTAACAACTGTAACAGGCACTTTAACAACACCACCTTTCCCGCTTAATCATGCGCGGATATTATCTAGCAATAAGTTGCAGGCGTTTACTAGTGTATCGTCTGACGCTGGCGGAGTGGCTGAGAATGCGCTTAAACCTAATACGTGGGAAAAGTGGAGACCTAGCGGGACTGGATTCTTTAAAGTTGTGCTTGGTAGTCAGCAAGAAATAGACACTATTTGTATAGGCTCGCATAACTTTGGTACCCGTGGATTCACTATCAGCCCTCAGTACAGAGAAACTGCGGCAGGGCCATTAATCCAGTTTGCAGGCGCAAGAACACCGAGCGACGACAAGCCGCTCATGTTCCACAGAAGCTCGTCTATTGATGCGGAAGTTATAGAGATATACATAAGCGGCCCAAACGTTAACGGCGAGGCTGGCTATATTAGCGCAGGCTTAGCGCTGCAAATGCAGCGTCCATTCTTTAACGGTCACACGCCAATCACTGATGCAGACGCTACACAGTATTACAGCAATCGCACAGAGAGTGGCGAGATTATCGGGCAGCAAATACGCCGTCAAGGTTACGAGACTAGTGCAGACTGGCAGAATATCGACGACACTTGGTACAGGATATATTTCGCACCATTCAAACAGGCGATTAAAACAAAGCCTTTTTTCTTTGCGTGGAATCTACTTGAATACCCCGAAGATATTGGTTTTTGTCGCATCTCGCAAGACATAAGCGCACCCATGCAGAACGGCACGGTAACGAAGCGTAGTATCAGCATGAATCTGTTAGGGGCTGGTTAATGGCTTACGATAACGAAAAAAAGAAATACGAAAAAGAGCACCTATGGTATGTTGAGATTGAGGTCAATGGCACGACTTATCGGTTCTGTGAGAATCGCTCACCATTACCTACGGGTTTAGAAGCTAACCCATCTTTGCAATCTGTGCGCGTCAATCCCGCTGAGATAGATTTAGAGGGCGGCATCGGTGTTCGCGCTAAGTGCAGCATTAGCTTGATAGAGTCTGATGATTTTAGCGCATGGGGAACAACGGCAAGCCCTGTTCGTTTTTGGTCTAGGTGGCGTGCAGAAAATCCTTACTACTTAGGCAAGCGCATTAGCGTGTTTAGTGGTTACATTGTTAATAATACCTTTGACGCTAACAACTTTACTCGCCGCGATTATATCATTGAGTCATTCGGGCAGCGTGGCGCCGGCGTTAGCATTACGGGTAAAGACCCGCTCAAGCTTGCAAGTAACGACAGAGCGAAAGCGCCAAGAGAGTCGCGCGGCTCACTCATTACAGAAATGACAGAGACGACCACAGCAGTTAACTTGCAGCCCACCGGAATAGGCGATTTAGAATACCCAGCTAGCAACGGCATAGTGCGCATTGGTGACGAGGTGATGCTTTACACGACCCGCACAGGCGATAACTTGAGCGGCTTGACGCGTGGCTTCTATAACACCGAGATAGGCACGCATAGCGAGAATGACACTGTTCAGTTATGCTTAGAGTACGACAGCTTAACACCTGCGCAGATTGATTATGATTTACTGGTTAATTATGCAAGCGTAGACCCTACGTACATCAACCAAGGCGAGTGGGATGCAAACAGCGCTAACGCATTCATTCCCACTTACAGCGCATTGATTACCGAGCCTACAGGCGTGCAAGACTTATTAAAGGAATTCGCGCAGTCTGCGCCTCATTACCTGTATTGGGATGAGCGAGTCAATCAAATACGATTTACCGCATTGCAACCGCCACCAACTGACGCGCCTACGCTAACCTACGAAGGTAACTTTATCGAGGGCAGTACAGCGGTTAAAGATATGCAAGATATGCGCGTGTCTACTGTCATATGCAACTACGGCATTATTAACCCAACAAAGGATTTAGACGAGGCGAGCAACTACCGCGCGTCTTATGTGCGCGAAGATAGCGACAGCGTAACGAATTACGGGCAGCGTGCTTACAAGAAGATTAACAGTCGATGGATTACAAGCGACAACAAAACAGCGGCGGTCTTAATGTCGGCTCGCATTGGCCGTAGATTCTCAGAAGCGCCTCGCATGCTATCGTTTTCGTTAGATGCAAAAGATAGCGACGTGTGGACGGGCGACAGCGTGCGCTGTGAAACTGATTTGATTGAGCAATCTGGCGGCGGTTTCCCTACTTTGTTCTATCAAATATTAACAGCGGGAGAGTCTCAGAATTTCAACTACACAGCATTAGAGCATACTTACGGCGATGCGGTGGCAGGTGATGAAGATGTAGAAGACCCTAATACGCGACTAGTTTACATAAGCGGCGAGCAAGACCAACTAAAGGGCGGCGGCGCAACAGCGCGAAACCTGCGCGACATATACGAAGATGTGTTCGGCACTGACCCGCTTGATGCAGGCTTAGACATACGCTTCATCTTTGAATCAAACGCCGTAGCAGGCAGTAGCGACAATGCAGAATATGCCGTTAAAACAGGCTCATGGCCTGAGTTGACAACGCCAATTCGCATACAAAATAACGGCTTAATACTTGGTCGTGGTGGTCGTGGCGCGTCTATTGCGACTGTTAGCTTTACTGATGGCGGCCCTGCTATATTGCTAGAAGATGACATTCGCTTACAAAACTTTGGCACTATCGGCGGTGGCGGTGGCGGTGGCAATAAAGTTATTGTTGGTCGCGCATCTGCGGCGGGCGGCGGTGGCGCTGGTTACTTCAACGGGCTAGGCGGTGGCGGCACAGGCTACAACCCTGCAAACGACGAAGAAGAAAACACCCCAGCAGAAGACGGAACAAATACACAAGGCGGCGCAGGCGCATACGTTAGCGGGCGCACTGCTGGCGAGTTTGAGAGCGCAACAGGCGGCGACGGTGGCGATTTAGGTCAAGTAGGCGCAGCGGGCGGCGGCGCAGCGGGTAAAGCTATCGATTTGAACGGTTTTACGATAACATATGAAAATACAGGCACAATTTCAGGAGCGGTCTCATAATGGCACTTGTACCACACAAAATAACAGCGTTAGCGGAATCTGACGCGCAAGGCACAGACGGTAAAAACATTGTTGCGGGTGCTGTTGTATCGCTATTCGACACAAACGGCACGGCGGTTACGTTGTTTGATGATGAAAACGGCACTAACGGCAGCACAGCAAAACAAACAGACGCAACAGGGCAAGTTGTTGTTTACGTCACAGCGGGCGAGTATGACGAAGAGGTCAACGGCTCGATTAAGCGAAAAGTAACCATCGGCGGTAGCTCTCCAATCGAAGCGCCTACATTCTCAGGGCTTGAAAACTTACGTCCGTTTAAAGTGGGTCAAGCATTCATATGCCAAGAGCGCGCAAATGCTAAATACATTTTACAGCCTAGCGGTTACGTTGCATTACCTGGCGATGTCACGTTTGCCAATGGGCGTGTTGGGGCGTTGCAGGTTGATGACGCCCCTTATGTCGAGCACTTTGGTGGTGTGTCTAGCCAATCGCTGGGCGGTGCTGATAGCGCATTCGATAACAAAGATGTGTTTGCCAACGTAATTGGTTGGTGCCAATCAAGCAACTACAGCGGAGAAATCCAACTTGGGAGCGGGTATTATCGTACAACCGAGCCATTGGACTTCGAATTTATAGCGCTAATAAAGGGGTGCGGAAAGGCTGAGAGCTATATTCATGCAGACCACTTGCTAGGGCCAGCCGTCCGCTTTCGCTCGTCTTCGAGCGGGGTTGTTGATTGCGGCGTAACGGCTAGCGCGACACGTAGAGCCAAGGCTTACTTATATGGCGATACTAACTTTGGTATCCTGTATGAAGTGGATGATGTGCCAGAAGTTTCTTCTGGCCGCAATCTTTACTCTGTATTGCAGCGGGCGTACGTTTACGGGCATCCTGACGGGTTAGTTCATGTTGTGGGCGGCGCGTATACTGGTAGCATGAAAGACTTCGAGCTTTCCACTACTAACGGTCATGCAATCAGCTTTGATAGGGGGGAGGCGACAGGTAGAACGAATCTAATAACGGGCATTATTAGTGGTGTTTGCAACATTATGAACGGTCGAATCAGTAACGCGGCAGGTCATGCGATTGCTTGTGGCAGTGACACCAACGCATTTAGCACGCCATGTCTGCGGGTAGTGATGGATAATTTAGAGGGTGGGAACAACGCGACTAATAAGTCCATACTTTATTATGACGCACCTGTATTCCTTCGCGGCTCAAACTATTCTTATATTAACAGCGGGATAGATGTTCACGGCGGTGCTTCTGTGTACGTTGCAGGTCGTAACATACACCTGAACAACAACCGCATGCTGGGTGAATACGATAAGGGGTATGTTATCGGCACTTATGACGAGCTACCTACTAACGGCGTATTTATTAACGGTATGTCGGTTATCAATCCGTTAGTTGCAATGGATCCATTGATTGAGGTTACATTGCCAGCAGGTGAGACGGTAGAGGCTAAAAACATATTCGTATGGCAAGGCGAAGATGCGAATGTAACTAGCTTAATCGGCACAGATGCGACGATGGGTAGTGGTGATTATAGGCGCGTACCTCTTCTTTACGTGAATGGAAAGCGACCCGATTCAATAAAAAGCGCAGACCAAACAGTCAACAACAGCACCACTTTTCAAGATGACGACGACTTAAAAGTGTGGGTTTCACCTAGTGAAAAATTAAGCTTTGAATTTCAAGTTGAATACTCAGGCGATGCAGCGGCAGATATTAAAATGCAGCCTGTATGTGGAACCGCATCCGCGATTAGATTCTCGCCTAGCGATTCATCCATAAAGGTTGGCACTGGAGATACTGCGACAATACAGGGCGTATCAACTGGAGCGTTAACTTACGGAGCTAGTGCGGGCGCTAGAATTGCAACTATTAGTGGGTTTGTTGAGAACGGTGCAACCGCTGGGTGGTTAAAATTACAGTGGGCACAGTTGACAGCAGATGCTTCAGATACTAAGGTTTTATCTGGATTATCAAAACTAACAGTTACGGAGCGTAAAAAGATATGACACCAGTAGAAACGCCAAAACACGTAGAAGAAGTATTGAAGCGCATGAATTTACCGCGTGACGATTACGAAGGTTAACCACAAGCCCCTTTATCGGGGCTTTTTATTATCCTTTAGTTTGTGATATTATAAAATGACATTTACGACATTGGGGCGCAACATGGCTAACACCAGAAAGGGTAAGCGTGGCACTAAGCCGCCATCTAAAAAATGATTGATATTGCCATATTTACAGTGTACATAGTGGGATTGCTGACTTATCGAAGTTGGCTGTTCTTTTCTTGCTTTGCTGTTTATATGGCAAGTCTTTTGTTTTTCGTTGTGTCGAATCCAGATTACATCGACATATCACTATCATTCCTAGTTTACTTTTCTGCTTACTTGATTCTGTCACTTAAGTTATTTAAAAATAATCATTTTTCAGCGGCTTGTATGACTGCTATCATATCTGTATACGATTTACTGTTTGCGATGGATACATTCTTTAATCATGAGGTTGAGACATGGGTTTACAAAAATCATGAAGGTTTTGTACTTATATTTCACCTTTCTCTTGTGTGCTTATTTAGCAAAAAGTTCAATACCATCTTGGCTAGTAGCTGCGATAATATCAACAGGGTATGTAGCAATCTGCTATGTTTCCAGTTTGGTAGCAGTAGCCATGAAAGGGCGAAAAGCTCGAAGGGGTTTAAATGAGCGCAGATAATGAGCATCTAGTTAAAATGGTTGAGAAGTTAGAAAACCAGCAATCCGAAACAAACGGAGAGATACGAACACTAGCGAAGCAAATAGGCGACTTGGTTACAATTCTCGCTCGCAAAGAAGCGCACGACGAGAACAACGTTAGGCGCATAGAGGACATTGAAAACCGTGTTACGAATCACGGCAACAGGCTTGCGGAAGTCGAGAAAGTACAAGCAGGTCAGCAAGCAGAGAGAAAGATTGCAGATTACTTTATAAAGCCAGCGATAGGGCTTATTGTTGTCGCCATCATTGGTGGTGCACTTTATGCTTATGGGCTTAAATCGTGATTACACTAGACTGGACACGATACCCAAACTTTAAAGAGGAGGAGTTTCAGTGCTCTGAAACGGGCGAAAACGAAATGCAGGCCCGTTTTATGGAAATGCTTCAACTGCTCCGCACAAAATACGGCAAGCCGATGCGTATAACCTCCGGCTACCGCTCACCGAATCACAGCATAGAAAGACGAAAAGAAAAACCCGGGACTCATGCTCAGGGTGTCGCGGCTGATATTTACTGCACTGGCCCCGATAAATTCCGACTAGTAAAGCTTGCTATCAATATGGGCTTTAACGGTATAGGTGTTGATAAAAGCTTTATTCATTTGGACGTAAGCCGCGAACGTTGCGCGATATGGGGGTATTGATTATGTGGTCAGCAGTAGCGGGGTTTTTCGGTAGCCTATTCAGTAGCAGCAAGTTAACCGACACAGCCGTGGATGGAATCCGCAAGATGGGCGGGTTAGATGAAATGAGCGGCAAGGAAAAGGCGCAGTTTCTACTAGACTACATCAATACCACAAAACACCAATCTCCGGCGCGTAGGTTTATCGCTATGGCGATGTTAATCGGATTGGGTACATTCACAGGCTCATGGTTAATTATACGCATAGCGGCTGCTACAGTGGCTTATTTTGGTGGTGATGCGCTTGAGTTATTGGCGGCGTGTGATGATATTTACATCATGGCTAAAGAGGTATTATTGCAGCCTATGAACATCATTATCGGGTTTTATTTTGTCACTGACATTGCAAAGAGGTTTGGTAAATAAAAAACCCACCGAAGTGGGCTTGGCAAGCGTATTGTATAATGTGATAGCTACTTTATACTTTCTAAAAACTTAGACCTTTCGCTTTCAGTTAATATCGCAGTAACTAGCCCTTTTCTAATTAAATTAACCGCGTCGTCATGCACCTCGTATTGGTCGAATGCCACTTTAACACCATCCAATTCAAACCATCTAAACTTAAAAGCCTTTGTAATCATAAATCACCTATCGTTAGTTAAGGTTAAATTGTAACATGGGTTTTATCTTAAGCTGGTCTGACCGGTGGCTGAGCATTAATTCTTGAGGTCAATCATACCAAGTTCATCAAGCCAAGCCGTAATCTTTGGATCTTGCTCAATTAACTCTACTTTCTCATCCATGAAAAAGTCTAAGACTTCCTCGCTTATTATGGTTGCACTAACTGCATCACCAAAACTACTTAAAACAACCTTGCCCTCCTCGGGGTAAATTCTAAACTTAGTAAAATTTATTGTTAAAGTCTCATTGTAATGAAATTTTCTATGGTTTGCGTGCTCTGTTATTTTCATATCTGGTCTACCTTATTTGTTAGCTTTAAAAGCTTGTAGTGAATAAAAAGAACAAAGCCAGTCCAAATGTAAGCAGGGATTCCAATTGGCCACAAAAGAGACCCTATCCATATATAAAGTAAGTCGTCTTTAAAGTCTAGGTGGAACTTATATCCCACGTATAGACATAAAAAACATACGATAAAATATAAAATAAAAAAATAAACCATAAATCTCTCCACTTAAAATAAAAACACCAGTTGCGGCAGTGCGATAAATGCAACTTCGAGAAACACAATCATCATACATTTACCGATTCGCCTTATACTATTAAAAATATATCCGCAACTGGCTAAGCCCATCGACGACTACGCGTTTATCATTAGAGTAAAACGCCGAGAGCTTGAAACTTTTACAACGCACCCGCCAAATAAAGGCAAGTGCAGGTTAATAATACTACGCTGATGCGAAACACCCATACCGCTGTTACATTTACGTCTGTTGCTCTCATAACTTTCATTTCCTTGTTGTGAGCTACTGCGCGGATGCTCGTTAGTAGATTGCTTTCTTTATATCTATATGTGTAGCGCTCTCTGATTCACGCACTTTGCATATATGGTTAATCTTGCCAGTCTTGCTACAATAGCTCAACTCATCACGAAGCATTGCGTAAAACACCTTTTTAAAAACTGGCGACTTATCGCAAGACTCTTTTATAAAATTCGCCATAATGCTTCCCATTTATTCGCTTTGGCGTGGCGCTAGGCGCTGTGCTTCTGTGTGTGTCATTACTAGTTATGCCTCTACTATCTTGTAACTTGAATCAAAGTCATTGTAGTGGCTGTGGTCTTCTGCGTAAAACTCATGAATACGCATAACTGCATCATAACGAGTCTTGCATGTAGCTAGTACGCGGTTTGTTTTTGCATTAATAACTTTAAACATAACTCCCTCCTATTTATTCGCTTTGGTGTGTGGCTCTGGCGGCGGGTATCGAACCCGCAGTTCTACGTCTTATCTGACACCAAGTCCAAAGGGGATTCGAACCCACTACTGCACCAAGCACCAGAGCCACACCCAAAACAAACAGCCCGTAACGTGGGCTAGTCGAGATAACAAATACACCTTAACATTAAAGTTTAGGCGATGTGGTATGACCAGTTACCGTAACCTCAACTCACTATCATTAATTCCCTTTGCGCCTCGGTCTGATTCGCTTAGTGAACTGACCTCCTCAGGTTCATCGAGCGCGACAGGGTGTCTAATCAACTGAGCTATTTTGTCTTTCGGTAATACCTCGAAGTCCTCTGTGCCATGATTGATTACGCTAATCATTAGCTCACCGCGATACGGTGCATCTATAACACCCGCTAGAATGTCAATGCCGTATGTATTGGCTAACTTGCTTCGAGGCCAGATAAACCCACCCCAGCCAGGCTCTATCTCAATTGCGATGCCTGTTGGAATCTTACCCTTGCCACCATTGGCTTTTATAAGCGCATGACCATCTGCATAAAGGTCTAACCCCGCATCGGTTGGGTTTTCTCGCGTTGGCGTTTTAGCTGTGTTAGTTAGTTTCACAAATTTCACTGTAATGCTCTCCGTTGTTTCCATTCTGTCCGATTATGCTGATACGCCTTTCATCAGGCCAAACCACCTCCGCATCTTCGCATGTAAATTCACCGCATACTGACAAGGCATACTCCATAGCCTCATCTTCGTCTAGATGGTTATGCACGATACACAGAACCATTTCTTCTAGCTGTGCGCGTGTTAGTTGGTATTGCATTTATCCCTCCATATCAATCAACGTTTGCAGGTATTCCGCAAAGTCCAGCGCCTCTTCTTTAGCGTGTTGCAGTAAGTCGCGGTGGCTTAGCCCGGCATCGGCTAGCGCTGTGCCATACTTGTTTAGCCCCATCCTGCGCCGAGCGAATAACTCGGCGGCTAGTTTGTCGGTTGTTGTCATTTCTTTAAATCCTTAACGACCCAATCAGCTATAACAAAAAGAACACAAACGATGGCACACCCATGAAAATTAATATCACCTCTAATGTCATCGTATGCGAATCCATTGGCAATAGCTAAAAACGCAAAAAACCAACTCATTAAAATGTATTTACTCACATCATCCTCCTTTGGGCGCGTGGTGCGCCCGTTTTGGTTATAGAAGGTATGCACCTTCTTTTACTAGTTTTCGTGCTAATGGTAGCACATCATTACGCCACTCTGGACTGACCAGTTCGGCAAGTTCTTTTCGCTTTTCGCTTGGTGCTGAAACTATCGCCATGGCTAAGTTATAAACCGTCAACTCAAACCATGTCTGCACATCAGGGTGCGCATCTGGAACCGCTAATTGTCCGTTGAAGATAGCGTCAATTTGATTTGATTGCTGTATTCTTTCCATTTTTCTATTGCCTCTAACATTGCTTTATGACCGAACGCAACACAGACAAATGCGCCCGCCTCTTTTGCGTTTTCTAAATATTCAATTTGCCCATCCTGCCAAGTGCTTTTGGTGTGGTCTTGGCGCTTTAGTTCACCAACGAAGCAAGGTAAGCCAGGTATAATGACATCGCTTGCCCCTTTTGTTTGGCCTTCGGCTTTATGGCGCGAAACCTGATTGTATGTTTTCTTTCCCTCGTTCCTTGGATGTATGGCATGTGGAAACTCCTTCCTAACTTGGTTAAATAGCGTTATTTGCTCGGCGCTTTCTAGCGGGCACTTGCCACGGAAAGACATGTCGCCGTAAGTATTAATCCACTCTGGAACCTTCATAATTGTAACCCTCTATTTTATAGAATTTTGAGCCTTTGTTTTGTCTGCAAGCCTTTATGTTTTCGGGCATGGTTGCTTTACCGTCAAAATAAGCCTCTATGTATTGCTGCTCATCTTCAACAATATAACCTAGCGTGGCTTGGCAAAACGGCACCCACTCGTATCTATTTTTTATCATATAATAAACATCAAAGCTGCGGCATTCTGTCACGTATGTAACCCGTATGGTCACATTGCCTTTTAAGCTGGTTGCAAGTCTTACATTCCATGATAATACCTTATCAACCGTCGCTGTGTATGGGTCGCGCTTAATCTTTGCAAACTCTATCTTTAGTTTTTCATTAGGGTCTACTAGTTCACCTTTGCATTGCTCACAGAATCTAGCGGCTATGTCATTCTCATGGCCGCAGTCTTCGCACAGCTTGTGTGACCATCTGTATTCGCAGCGTTCACTAATGCCGCGTATGATTGACTGGCCAAAACAGCGTCGACCAAAATGAGCGGGTATTGGTTGTTCGTCATCGTTTAGTATCCTGTTGCCCATCAGGTCAATAAAATATCCGTTTTCGTCAATAATGAAACCATCATCATTGGGCCGCAACTTAAACAAGTTTGTTGTTTTGCATGATGGGCACTCTGCTTCAATGGGTTCGCTTTCACCTGTTCCTCCGCTAATCCTTATTTCAGGGTTAAATAAATCACCATCTGGACAGTGATTTTCTATGTTTTCGGCATAGTCCAACACTAGGCAATCGTTTTTACCGTCGTATAAGCGCAATCCTCGTCCTATCATTTGCTGTAATAGACTAACTGACTCAGTGCGACGCAATAACGCCACCACGTCGATATGAGGTGCATCAAAACCCGTTGTTAACACTTGGATATTAACGAAATACTTAAACCTCTGCGCTTTAAAGTCGCTTATCAATTGCTCGCGCTCTTTCTTGCTCACTTTACCCGTTAGCATTCTGCTGTTTTCAGGCGGTAGAGATTCCATAACTTCATTTGCGTGTGAGTGACTAGCGCAAAATATAATTACACCGCGACGACCTCGACTTTTTGCCACTATGTCAGCAACTATCTTTGATGTTAATCGCCCTTTTCCTTCAAAAGCCTGTTCTTGACTTTCTTTGGTAAACTGGCCCATATTATTTGTTTCAAGCGCCGTCGTGTCATAATGCGCGATAACATCAGGGTCAGCATGTGGCTGCGTAAGATAACCTCTATCAATAAGCAACTGAGCAGGCACCCGATAAATCAACTTATTAAAATAAGGCTCTCTAGTTTCCCATTCTTCAACAGGCGTACCATCTTCTTTATATTGGTATATGTAGCCTGTGCCAAGGCGGTAAGGCGTTGCGGTTAAACCTAAAACCCTGAGTTTGGGGTTTTGCTTCTTGATATGTGCAATTATCTTTTTGATGCTTGGCGTTATGCGGTGGCATTCATCTATAACGATAAACGCAAAGCGGCTGCAAAATTTTTCTATGCTGTTTAGCACGGTTAACTCAGTAGCAAAAACAACATCATGCTTGAGCGACTTTTGCCCAGCGCTGCCACTGAAAATACTTGCAGGCTTACCAGTGGTTAAGAACTTTTCGCGGTTCTGCTCTATAAGCTCTTTTGAAGGAGCCAAGCAAAGCACCTTTTTACCGCTTGCTTTGCTTGCCCATTCAGCCAGCGCCGCGACTATGTGGCTTTTACCTGCACCTGTTGCAAGGTCAAGCAAGCCAAACTCAAAAGATTGTTTAAGCCACTCAATAGACTTATCAAGCGCTTCTTGTTGATAGTCGCGTAATGGCATTTTAAGAAATCCTCCAATATTCACTATCTTTGCCGCGATATTCTTCAAGGCCTGCGTCAGGCGCCAATGCTTTAAGCGCTTTTTGATAGCTAACATTGCCTTTTTTACTAACGCGGGTGATTGTTAAATCGCCAATCTTTCCGCCTTCGTGGTTGGTCGCGGCAATTAAAGCCTCTTTCGCTTCTTCCATCTCTGCTTTTGCAACATCTAGTGATGCTTTCGCTAACTGGTAGCGCTTTGCAACTTCGCCACCGCTGATGTATTTCCATGCATTGTGTTCACGCTCGTGCAGATACTCGGCATAAAACGACATTAATTCTGGTAAGTTTTCATCTATCCAAACAGGGTCAAAGTCAACCATTTCTAGCATGTGACCATGTGGCGACCATTGCCAGAAATAGCACTTTTCACGGCCTGTTACTAATAGCTGTATTTGTATTTGCGCGTGGTAATGATGCTGCTCAACTATACTCTTAAAGGTTGGTGGTGACTGATTGCGCAAACCGTAAGGACACTTAATTTCAATTAACGCATTATCGCCTACATAACCGTCAGGGCTAGCGCCAAGCCAATCTTCTTCCCATTGCACAAAACTAGCCTCAGTAACATCAAGGCCCGTTTCCACCTCAAAGTCTGCGCAGGCGGTAGACTCCATGGCTGTACCCCACTCAGTAGCGGTATTACCTTTAAATTCTCTTTCTTGATTGTGATAGTCACGCACCATTGAGCGCATAACGTCCTCACGGGTCATGTATGGTGCAAGCCCTAAAATGGCACCTACAACTGAGCCAGTAATGCGGCCTTTTCTAGCCTTGAACCATGCTTCGCTTCTTTGTTCCATAGTATTCACTCCAAAAATGAGGGCGGCGAACCGCCCATTTAAATTACCATCCTAAATCATCATCTTTCTGCGGCTGCGCAGGTGGAGTCGTAGGCGCTTGTTGCTGACCTTGCTTTAATGGTGCAACCTGCTGCACCCAATTTCCCGTCGCCTTGCCTGTGCCGTCAGACTTTTCAATTTCCCATACTTGCAGAGTTAACGCCATAGGCTTCATGGCTAGGTTTTTCTGTAAGTCCATATCACTTGGGCGACCTTCAACTTTCAAGAGTCCTCCACCAGCATTTGCGGCAATAGCTGCTAACATGCGCTTGGCCTTATCGGCTTTCTTTGTATCGCCGTCCATAACGCGAACTTTTTGAAATATCTTGTGGTTTTTGTATTGCTCTGGTGCCAACACAGTCCATTTAAGGTTGATGTACTCGTCACCGTCATAAGCATCCCACTTAGCTTCCTCGCACGCTGCTTTTACTTGTGTATCGCTTGGGATTGGCTCAATATCGCCGCCGCCTGCGGTAAAGGTTCCATCGTTAGTGGTTAGGTTTTCGCTGTTGTCTGATAGATTCCAAAATGACATTATTTGTCTCCTTTAAGTGCTGGAATAAAGTTCGTAAATGGATTAACTCCTAGCTCAACTGGAATATCCTCAGTGATGCCGAAGCGGTTTTTAGAAACATTGGCGGCAGTAGCATAACAAACAAGTTGACGACTACCGTCCGACATTGCTTTTTTACGCTCGCCATCGCCCATGGTAAATGTGGTTAGTTTTAAGAAACCCACAATGTCACTATCATCGACATAAGGCGCAACTGATTTTTTACCGAGTCGCAGCGAGTATCGCGTGTAGGGGTCTTGGTCTGGTAGCTCGATGGTTTCCGTATCGGCGTGGCCAATGAATACTACATGCATATCTTTACGCTCGTTTAGAATGCCGCAGGCTTTACGTACTCGCTGATGCATTGCTGCAACTGCCTGCAACCCTGCGCCATAACCGCCCATCGCTTGGTTGATTGATTTTGGCTTTTTAGGGTCGCTTTCGATTACATGCTGAATAAATAAACGCTCTAACGCGGTAACAGAATCAAGCACAAGTGTCTTGTAGTCATGCTCCTCTTTTATCAGCGTTGTTAACTGCTCCCATAGGTCATCTACTTTCGATAATAACGGAAACGCCATTGGGCGCGCATCTTCTGGAATGGCCTGCAATCCATCCTCTGCACGGATAACAATAGGGTTAGGGAATGTTGCTGCGGTTGATGTTTTGCCTAAACCTGAATCGCCTAGCAATGTTGCTATTACGGCGCGGTTTTGAGGCTTACTTACTGTTGATAGTAATGACATGATTGTCTCCTCTTTCTCTCTTCAACGGTTGACAATTTAAACTACTGGTTTTAGTATGTCAACCATCAGTTTAAAAATAATTTACTAAGAGGGTAAAAAATGATGTCTTTAGAAGAAATACGCGAGCAATTACACAAGAGGAATATGTCAGAAGTAGCTAGGAATATAGGCGTCACCAGTGCTTATTTATCAGCTATAAAGAGAGGGGTAAAAATAAACCCTAGTTACGAAACAATAAAAAAACTAAGCGAGGCATTAAAGGATGAGTAATCACTACGATTTTGTAGAAGAAGGCTATAAGGTATTCGGCCTGTATGGTGCCGACAAAAAAGGGAATTGCGAATGCGAACGCGAAGATTGCGAAGCGGCATATAAGCACCCTCGTTCTAGCAATTGGCAAAACACGCCTGATTGGTCGGACGAACAGCTTGAGACCATGGAAGAAATGGGGCACTTTGCGACAGGGTACGGCGTGCTAGTGTCTGGCTTGTTAGTTGTTGATGTAGATGCGCGTAACGGCGGCGTTGAATCATTCCACAAGCTATGTAAAGACCTAAACTGTGATTTATTGGGAGAGGCAGGACTAGCGGTATCAACAGGAAGCGGCAACGGCTCAATGCATTTATATTTCAAAAATGATACAGGCGCAGCGCTAAAACAGCACCATGAGCGCTACGAGGGTATAGATTTTAAATCGAGCGGGTTTGTTGTTGGGCCATCCTCATTACATAAAAGCGGTTTAACATACGAGGTCATGCACGGTTCACCATCCAACATTGCAGAGCCACCATCGCAACTACTAGAGACTCTTAAAAAACCAGACTCATACCGTGCCCATACATCGCGTGGCGTTATCGATATGACGCAGCAGCAATGCCGCGAAATCCTTTCTTATATCTCAGCAGATACAGACTATGACACTTGGATTAGATGCGGCATGGCCATTCATCACACGTTTGACGGTGACGGCTTAGACATTTGGGATGAGTGGAGCGCCAAGGGTGAAAAATACGGCGGCTTTGACGTTATACAGCGCCACTGGCATTCTTTCGGGAAGTGTAGCAACCCTGTGCAAATGGGCACACTAATTCACTACGCAGAGGAAGGCGGATATAAGCAACCTGTAGAGTTTGAGTATGTAGACGATACACAGGGTGGAAGCGCGCCAATTGTTGACTTGAAGCGTCCACCTGGTTTAGTGGGTGAGATAGCTCAATGGATTAATAACAGCGCACGTTACAAGCGTGAAAACCTAGCAGTTGCAGCAGCGTTACAGGCGGTTGGTAATATTGCAGGGTTAAAGTATATCGACGCACGCGATGGCATGACCGCAAATATGATTAGTTTTTGTGTGGCTGGGTCTTCTACAGGTAAAGAGCATATACAACAATGTTTTGCTGATTGCTTGCGTGCAGCTTACTTGATAGATGCCATGCACGGCGGTATTAAATCAGAACAAGAGATAGTAAGAAACCTAACAAGGCACCAGGCGGCGTTTTACAATATAGATGAGCTTGGCTTGGTATTGCGCAAGATTATGAACAGTCGCAACGCTTCTTACCTAGAGGGTGTTATTGGTCTAATTATGAGCGGGTACAGTAAAGCCGATTCATTTCTACCTGTTAGCGGTGACGTAAAGGAAGCGTTGAGAATTGAGTTGCAAAACGAGCTAACAGCGTGCCAAAAGCGCATTGAAGAAAACGAGGACAGTGCAGGCATAGCAGAACGCAGAATACCGCAGATACAGCGTGCGCTTAACAATATTGCAAGCGGTATAGAAGCGCCTTTTTTGTCTGTTATCGGCTACACAACACCCGTAACGTTTAATAGCTTGATAGACTTTGAGACTGCCACCAATGGGTTTTTATCTCGTGCCATGATATTTGATGAGCCTGAGACCAACCCAAAGCCAAACAAAAAGCGCACGTCGCGCAAACTGCCTGCACACCTTGAGGCGCAATTGGGCCAGCTTTACGCGATGGGTGAGTTTGACGTTATGGGCGATTCTCGCATAGAAAATTATGCAGAAAAGAAAGAGATAGAAACCATGGAGGACGCAAACGAACGACTGGACGAGATAATAGATGAGTTCTGGCAGATGGCAGAGGATGCAAAAGACAGCGGGCTTGAGGCAATACCACGGCGAGGGTATGAGTTGTGCGCAAAGGTTAGTTTTGTTTTGTCAGTTAGCGAGGGCGTGAGAACGCTTGAGCATGTTGAGTGGGCATATGCACTAGCTAAGGCGGATTGTGAGCGTAAGATGCGATTAGCGCTGTCTAACATCACAAAAGAGGATGCTCCTAATGATTCCATTGCGGTAAAAATACAAGATATTCTCCAAAATAGCGAAGATGGCGAGACAGAGGGTGTAATAATTAATAGGTGCAGGCCTCACAAGAAAGAGGAGGTTAAAAACGTACTGGCTAAGATAATTGAAAGAGGATTGATAAAAACGATTGATGTTGAACATCCTAAGAATAAAAAGCGATTTAAAAGGTATGCAATCTCATAACATAAATGACCCGCTTAGGCGGGTTTTTTGTTTGCAGAATAGTGAGAAGTTTTAGCATAGTTACAGAAAAATCGTTATAAATCATAATGGTTAGAGGATAGCAGAATAGTGGTAAGCTAGTCTTATCTAAAACGAAAGAATGCGGCTTACAGGGGAGGAGACCCTATAAAGACAGGTATAATATTTAATACTAGTAGAATATAAAATCACTTATACATTGTTTTGAGGTAAAAAATAGAACTAGTGTATAATTAGTTAACTATTGTTATATTCTATATTAAGTATATGTATTATAAAGGGTTTTTGCTTAGTGAGTTTTCACTATTCTACTATTCAGAAAAAGCGCTTTATATTTATTGTGATTTGTTTATAATTATATAGAATTTTTTAGGCTTATTGAGGTGTTTATGGATATTTTTGAAACAAAGTCGGAAAGCATTAGAGAAAAGTTGGCTGGGATGAGAATAGATTCGGTGGATAGCATTAGCGTCAGCAAAGATGACTTAGCAAACACTAGGTGTATGCTGTGGGTAATAAAAGACGAGTTCGGGATAAAACTAAAATCAAGGTACAAGGACGGCGTTCTGCACATAAAGCGCATTGGTTAAATACTTTGCATACAAAACATCCTTACAGAATAAAGCAAAAGTGGTCGAATTGTGTAATGTTTGAGTGGTATGACCAGTGAACTTTATCAACAATAAGTGTTGACACTGCACGCATAAGTGCTATTATTAACACATCAACAACGGGAGAGAAAAACATGACTACATTCACTAACAACCAACTAGTAAAACATAACGGCATTGAGTACAAGTTTATGGAAGTAAGCAAGCGTGGTGGAAAAAGCGAGTACGCTTTCTTGTGGTGCATGGGTAGACCTGGCGCGCAAATGAAGCAAGTTTTAATTTCAGAAATTACGGCGGCTCAATAATGAGTCGCTACACTTGGGGGCTAGACGGCTACGGTCGCGCCCACATTTGCCGCGAAGGTGAATGGGTTGTTTTATTTTCAATGATTAACGGTCATTGTGGACTGGTTGGAAAATGGTTATTTGAGGAGCAGGAGGGATGAGTAATACGGATCCGCTAGGAATGCTCGCAAGCAAGAGTGAAAACGAAAACCTTGACTTAGATGACTACAAGCACATGCAAGACTTTTTTGACGTTAGGAATAATTTTAAAAATACGGCTGAGTTTTTAAATTCACTTAATTACACTCACGTGTCGTTTACTGCCATTAGAGACTCGAAACATATTCAAATGGAGTTAGACTGGTTTACGCTTAAGGGGCTTGTGTTGTTAGGTGAGGCAGCTAGAAAAGATTTGGAGGTAAAAGATGCGCGTAATAGCAAATGAAGTAAAACCAGAAGATGTTGAGTTTGGCGATATTTATTGGGATTTGGATGAGGATGAAAAATCATTCTAACTGGTGACTACTTCTTCCCTGACAGCTTGGATACGGTTTGCGGGCACGCTGTATCAAAAGATGAAGGATTAATAATTAGACTTACGGCGGTAGCGATATGACCCCACTAAAACAACTCACAGATGAAACGAAGTCAAACGCGGCAAATGCCAAGGCGTTGAACTTACACCCTCACCAGCTAAAACGGTGGCTTGATAACGATGCGCATGTTAACCAGGCGGGTGAAGTGTATATTAAGACGAAGGGGCGCATTAATGTTTAAACAAACCTACACTCTCGCCACAGCATTATTTTGCGGAATGGCTATCGAGCGTGGAGATTATTTTATTGCGTCTGTGTGTGTCTTGGCGGGCGCCATTGGTTGGTATGTAATGGGAGAGGAAGAATGAGTGATTTAGATAAGTTGTTTGAGAATGCGCCGGAGGGTGCGACGGAGTTAGCAGTAAGTATTCACGACCATGAAGTTTTATGGGTGAAAAGAGAAGGGAGTAAATCTACTGGCTGGAGCCTAGATGAATGGGATACCCACGATGTTGACGAGAGATACAAAACCATAGCCACACTACCACAGCCAGAACGCAAAACGGTTGAGGATGCGGTTGCTGCGGTGGTTACTGGTTTTGATGGTGATGGGCTTTGGTATTCGCCGCGTAGAAAGCAGTGGATAGCATCGCCAGAGTACATGGCTTCCGATTCTTACCTAGTCTGCACCCGCGAAGAATTCGAAGCTTGTGTTGCTGGTAAGAGTGCTGAGAGTGAGCCACACTTTAAAGCTACCCGTGAAAACTTAGAGAAGATTGCTAAAGATGCTCGGGGTAATTTTGTGGAAGTTGGTGAGGCCAAAAGTGAGCCTGAGTGGACGCATACGGTTAACGGCTCAGAGTGCGTACTTCTAGACCCTGACAAGGATTGTGACGGGTATTACATTGCAAAAACGCACTACGGAGCTTTCGAGCTGGCAAAAGAACACGAGCTCAAGCCCATCAAGCCTACAATCGCCACAGATAGGGCGTTGTGGCTAATGAAAACCATGTGCCCAGATGAATGGTCGGCGCTAGAGCGCAAGTACACCATAACAAACTAAACACATCCGACCACCTTGCTCGGTTTTTCTGGTAGGGTGGTTGTTTTTACAGGAGAGAGAATATGGCAGGCATAATAACAAACACTAGCGGCGGAAAAACGTCCATGTGCCAGGCTGTTATAATTAAGGAGCAGTATGGGGATGACTTTGATAATCAGATTTGCGTCTTTGCAAACACAGGCCTAGAAAACGAAGAGACGCTAGAATTTATTGATAAATGTGACAAGCATTTCGGGCTTAATATAGTTTGGCTTGAGGCTGTAGTTCATGGTCACAATGAAGGTAATACGCATCGAGTAACTAATTTTAAAGACGCTTACAGGATGCACCAATACAAAGACCCGCTGCACCCATTCCATGCCCACGTTAGGAAAAACGGCGTCCCTAACCAAGCATACCCACAGTGCTCGGATAGATTAAAAGAGCAGGTTATAGAGTCCTACCGCAAAAGCATCGGGGTGGAAGATTATAAGCAGGCGCTTGGTTTTAGAGTTGATGAGCCTAACAGGGTTTGTAGTGCCAAGGTTAGAAAAGCACTCAAGGCTATTGGCGTTAATGACTTACACTTTAGAAGCTCTGGGATGGGAAGGGTTAGACACCTTAGGGATAATGCGCTGTTCCATCTATTGCGAACCGAAGACGTTAATGTTATTAGGTCATACAGCAATAAACTTAACAAATATAACCTTGTTTTCCCTATATGCGATTGGTTCCCAATGACAAAAGAGGATGTAAATATTTTTTGGGAGGACCAGCCTTTCAATCTGGAATTAGAAGAGCACGAAGGGAATTGCGCAACTTGCTGGAAGAAGTCAGACAAAAAACTTTATCTTTTGGCGAAAGAGCACCCAGAAAGGTTTGAGGCCTTTAAGTGGTTTGAAAGAGAATATATGGACAACAAAGGGAGCGAGAAAAGCCGATTGTTCTTTAGAAAGCATAGAAGTGCAGAAATGATAATCGGGGAGGCCAGCGATTTTGACGCGTGGGCGCTAAGAAAAATGATAGGCGCTGACAATCAAGAGGATGGGTGCTCATCAAGCTGTAATGGGTATGACCTATTCGATTAACTGGTCAAACCACATACCAACCACGTCGGTGTTATCATCGGCGTGAATCAACAGGAGAGAGATTATGAAAATATACAAAATAGACCACGGCTACAGCTTGGTAATCGCTGAATACATTTCGATGGTGTTCGATGAATACGAAACTCACTCATGCGGCGTCATGCTGTACAGTAATGGCCGATACGCCGGACAGCTTAACTTCGAAGCCGCCACTGAGTTCTACAAAGCATGGAGGGCTATGTAATGAACTCACACCACATGCAACACGCAATCGAAGCGCTAACAAACGGCGAATCAATGCTATGCACAGTCGAAGACGTATACCGCCGAATGATGCGAGACGAAGACACAATTCTTGAGCTGTGCGAGTTACTACACGGTAGCGACTTGCAAGCGGCTGAGCGTAAGTTTATGAGTGAGTTTATTGGGGCTGCACGGGATGAGTTGACGGCGGCTAGGGAGGCCCAGGTATGAAAACTCACGAAAGAGCCGCAATCGCACTAAGACGCGTAAAGGGCAGCCACTACTCAACGATGAAGCAATTAGCCGATGCGCTTGGCTGGTCGATGACAGCAGTACACAGAGCGTGTGAAGCAGAACCAGAGATTCGCGCAATCCTAAGCGCTAACAAGACTAGGAAGATAAAGCCACTTGTCACGCCGCGTGTTAAGCGCGACGGCGTACCAATGCAGCCAATTATCAAGCGGCTATACGACGCTGTGCAATTGTCAAGCATGACACAGTTGGAGATTACCGAGAGGGCTGGCATGTCTGAGGCTTTCTTCCGTGATGTGTTTAAGCGTGGTCACTTGCCACGAATGCAAAGCATTATGGCTGTTTGTGAGGTTATTGGCTTAGAATTAACACTGGTCAAACCAGATAACGCCTAGCGATGTGCTAGGCTGTTGTTTTTGATAGGAGAGAGAATATGAGTAATTTATTTATACCCGACCAGCTCGACCAGATGAGTAAGAAAGAATTGCTTGAGTTTGCACAGACAGCGCATGAAGAGAATGTGAAGTTGAGTAAGCGTGTTAAGGAACTTGAATCCCACAACGTTAAACTTGAATCTTACAACGTTAAACTTGCTAACGAGTCGCACGAATATCAGCAGCGTGTGCGTGAGCTGGAGTGTGGCAACAGATATGTCGCCGTTGCAATAAGAGAGATTGTAGCAAGAGGCGATATAAAGCCGTTAATGGCAGAACGCAACGCAATAGATGAAATAGCAAACAAATTCGCCCTAGAGCAGAAGATTGGCGGCGTTTCCGAATTTGTAGAAAAATTCAACGTAGAATACGGAGGCGGCGTTGGCGAAGCTCTGGAAGAGTATTCAGCAATTTATTGTGAACAACTACGCAAGGAGCAAGAGTGATGTTCACGTTTATTGGATTTGTATTAGTTTCACTTTTAGCACTAGGGGCAACTGTTTTAACAATACTCACTTGCTTCATAGGCGGTTACGATTTAGGACCACCGGAAGGAAAGCAGTGGTTAGGACCGTTATTTTTAGCATGTTTTACTGTAGTGCTATGGTACATCTTATACACAAACAGTCCGTTTTCAGTCGTGGTTAATTAGGAGCAAGATTATGTTTGAGAAATTAGCCAAACTTTACAGGTTATACATGATACGGGCCAAGGCTAATAATTTTCCAATCTCTGAGTATGGCTTGCTTGGTGAGAAATGCAAACGCAAGGAGCAAAGCGATGACTAACCTATACACAGACCCGCTAACCCACTTAATCGTCGGGCTAGCTTTAGCGGTTATATCCTGTTGTGCATTCCTAGTTAGCATATACGTCATAGAATTACTGTTTGCAATCTGGAGACAACATCGGCACAATAGAGATTCATAGTATTACTCTCCCTGTAATTAGCCCTCCGCGTGAGGGCTTTTTTTTGTTCAGTTATCAGCGTATACTTGGTGTATCTAATCATTGGGTATCGCCATGCACTTTCTACGCGCTAAGCTTCTTTTGTTATCTGTTGCACTTGTATGGGGTGCGCTGATTGTTCTCATGCTGCCCTTTCAGCTACCCGTTACGATTGCGGGTGTGCACCCAAAACTTAAACGTTACCGATACGGCGTGTGGATTGCACAAGACCAAATGGTCAACGCTATACACAACGGCAACCCTGATGTAACCGTTTCAAGCAAAGTGGGGTATATGGCAGAGCAAGGCAGTAAGACAGCCAAAGCAATGGCGGTTGTAATTGATTTATTATTTAAAGTGGCAGTGGGGCAAGATAACCATTGTCAGGTATCGATTGAGCGTGACGAGGAGCATTATTAAAATGAAAACACTAGCAGAATTTGACACGCTCGAAGCGGCGAAAGCTTACAGTTACACACAAGGCAAGCTAATACCTCGCACAACTATGAACAGCTTGTTAGGCGATGCGGGGCTTATGTTGGCATTTGAGCAAGAGGCGTTAGTGGACGATAGGTTCGCGGCGTTTATGCATCCGACTAGCACAGAATATAATTTTATTGTTGGCGATGGTACTACGACGGGCGATAGGCAGATAGATATGCTTGATGATATTATTCAAGAAGGTAAATTCCCAGCGCTCGCATCGTTAAAGCCTATCGTGCTGCACATCGGCAACCCTGTTACCTACCCATACGCCAACGCTACACACCACGCATTCTTGAAGGCTAAAGGTACTTGCCCGACCAAGCAAGTTTCACCCGTAAATGGCTATCTTAAAATCACACTCACACAAGACGTAGAGGCACACAGGCCCTCAGTGCACGCCATTATTGACGGCGTTGTCACATACATCACAACGTTTAGTGAAGTGAGCTCGGTTAAGTCATACAACTGTCAAGTTCCGAGAGGTTACACAGAGTTTTACGTTGATGAAGCTTACGGTGCGATTGCGTAATGGCGTTTTATCTCGACTTTAACGGAACGAGTAACAAGGTTGAGCTACCAAGTGGGCTAACTCTTGCCAATACGGGCGACTACATAGAATTTGACGTTGAATTTAACACAGGTGATAACACTCAGTTCATATTCGGCAACAAGACAAATAGTTTTGACCAGTTCCTAATATATGACACAACTCGCTGGAGGCTTCGCGTCTTTAGCGGAATAGCTGAATTATTTATATTACTACCAGTAGGCCGCACCATTTTAAGGTTCGAGCGAACCGCATCGGGTTACGAATTGTTTTACGATGGGGTTTCACAAGGTACATTTTCGCAACCAGCGGGTTTTTCTCCAACACTGGTCGGCGCTTGGGCGGGTGGCAATAGTTTCGCAGATATTAACCTTTATACGCTTGTCAGGGCTACAAGCTCTACGATACTGAATGATTACAACAAGCAAACTCTTTCAGGCTCAAACGACACAACACTCCCCGACACAGTGGGCGGCAATGACGGAACGCTTGTAAACTTCCCGACAGACAACAGTCAGTGGATATTCTACGATGATGGCGGCGGGGCGATAACGGCTGATATCGATTACACAATACCTGCGCCAACATTTACAAGTACGGCTAGCGTTACGCTTCCTGCGCCTATCGCGGATTCGTCTTTTACACTAGCAGCACCAACGTTTACAAGTAGCGCAACCGTTACGCTTCCTGAGCCTATTGCTAACAGCGCTTTCTCTATCGCTTCGCCGCTATTCAGTGCAAGCGCTGACGCATCTTTACCGCAGCCAGTAGCAAACGCAGCCTTTACGCTAAACTCACCTACGTTTAGTGCATCAGCGACAGCGACAATACCAGGCTTTAGTGCGTCAGTGGCTTACAGTATTAACGCGCCTACCTTCAGCGCAGATGCAACGGTTACACTACCAAGCCCGACGGCTGATGTAAGCTATACGGTTACAGCACCAACATTCTCAGTCGATAGCACGGTAACACTACCACAGCCCACGGCTAACGCTGCATTCAGCCTGCCTGCACCAACATTTGCAGCGAGCGCGACGGCAACCGAGCCAGGTTTTAACGCGGCTGTTAACTTTACACTGCAGTCGCCAACATTCACTGCAGACGCGAGTGCAACACTACCTCAGCCTGTAGCAGATGGTAATTTCACTATCACAGCGCCTACATTCAGCGTAGTTGCTATTGTTGGTGGAATTGCGATAATAGTAGATAACGAAACAAACATTAACATGCCAGCGCTTTCAACCAACATTAATGCGCCTGTGCTTTCTAACAACGTGAGGATTTAAACAATGGCAACAGCTAACGCAGCAGCAACACTTGAACGCGCAGATGATTTTGCAGCGGATTACGCAACAGCGACACTAACCATTTTGGCGGGTGCAACGACACTAGCAACCCATACGCTTGCTAACTTTACTACGTCAAACAGTGGCGCGGACGGTGTAGCAACAGCCAATGCTATCGCAGACGCGACGATTGCGGCGACGGGCACAGCAGACGGTGCAACGCTAACAGCAGCGGGCAAGACTTACACCCTAACGCTTGGCACGAGTGGCACAGATGTTGTTGTCTCAACAACTAACTACATCAGCGGTGAAACGTCGAGCATTAATTCGTTTGTCGTAACATTCCCAGCATAAGGTAACAATATGAGCCAACTTTACGAAAAGCCGTTGCCAGTCGGAAAGGTTGGCAACTATACCCTAACACTTGATAGCGGATGGTTAGGCGCTGAGACCGTAACGAGCGTCAGCGTCACATGCGCAGGCGCTACGATTACGCTACCCACTAGCAATGGCAATGTGTTGCAAGCATTCTTTGAGGGCGATACAGTCGGGCGCTTTGAGGTTGAATGGGAATGGGCAACGGCTACACGCACCGATTGCTATAAGACTGTGCTTAACATTGTGGAGTGCTAACATGCTTTACGGGGCGCTTATACCATGTAGATTGGGTGAGCGCTTCAATGAGGACGGAACCTCGCAGTATGGAGCGATTACGCATATTTATTATTTTGGTGATTGGGCTTTTGCTACTGGTTTAACCGATACGCCGAAACGAAATCACGTCAACGAGCTGCTAACAGATCTACACAGTAACGGCGTAAAGCGTCTACACTACTATTCAAAGTGTGAGTTGATACAATGGCAGCTATACACGACAGAACGCGGCTCAGTGAGAGCCAAGAGGTTATAATGAGCTATCGAGACATAATCAAACACGGCAAGATTGAGCCAAAACGCGGCAAGGGCGGTGCTGGAATGCATCCCAAGTACACGCCGGAAGAGTTTGAGCAGTTGGTTTACGGACACATTGAAGAATGCGTAGAGAAGCGCAAGATACCCGCAATAATGCACTTTGCTATGGTTATCAATATTAGTCGTGAGCAACTTTATAAATACTACAAAGTGAAAGACGATTACAAGGAAGCCTATGCGACGCTTGAAACGGCGTGCGCAGGAATACTTGAAGACTATGCACTAAATCCTCAAGAGGGCGACAACAGGCACGCGGGCATACTTGCGTTTGGCTTGAAGCAGTACGGTTGGACGGACAAGCAAGAAATAGAACACAGCGAAAAAGTGGTCGATACTGGCGAGAATGAATGGTAAACCTTGCAGAGTTCAGGCGACATGTTAAAGACAAGTCGCCTGCTTTCGTTCCGTTATTCAAAGACAACTCACGCTATCAAGTGGCGTGGGGCGGTGCGGGCTGTGTGCATCCAGATACTAGAATACACACAGAGCATGGACTTATGCGTATCTGCGATATAAATCGCCCAATGCGCGTTCTAAGCTGGAATGAGAAAAGTCAGAAATTCCAGCTTTCTTTAAGTGGTGGCAGCTTCCCAAAAGGTAGGGCGACTCTATACCGAATTGTAACGCGGCACGGAGAATTTCAAGCAAGCGGGCATCACCTTGTTTTACTTTCAACAGGTGAGTATCGACGCGTCGATGAGCTTCGAGTTTACGACGAGATAAGTCGAGCGAATGAAGACCCTCTTTTGACCATTGAGGAATCTTGCCTGAAATTGTCTGAGCAAGATGCTCCCCGTTACTCTCAAAAAGCCTTAGATTATCTTGGTGGTTATGCAAGCGAATGCCGTCGATATGGTCCACTACTTCATGAGGAAGGAGATTACGCGATATTTTCTGGGCAGCCACAAGCCGATGCTCTAAAACGCGACCATTCTTGTTTGCCATGCCCTTGTATTCGTGAGGGCAAATCACAGATGCGTAACCATCCTTGTTTATGTGGCGACCGCACTTGTAAAACCTATTCCTGTGGGATGGCACAGCAGACTGAGGGCGACGAGGTAAATCATGGCGAAGCATCATTTTTTGAATATACTTCGGATTCTCGTTTAGGATTTCAGCTATCTCACCAGATGAGCGGACGCCATCACAAAGCGGCACAATTTTATCAAACCGAGTTTTTGCAGCGGGATTTTTTGGGTGACTCATTTCAACCTCCTACAGTTAATGATTCATCTATATTATCCCGCTCCACCCCTATACTGTCAATAGAAAAATCTGATTATTCAGAGTATTGGTGTATGCAGGTTCTTGACACTAACAACTACGTATCGGAAGACGGCGCAATACATCACAATAGTGGCAAATCTCACATTGTCGCCCGAAAGCTACTATACAGGCTAATCAAAGAAACCGAACAGCCGCACAAATTCCTTGTTGTTCGTAAAGTTAACCGCACCATAAAGCGCTCAGTGTTTACGCTATTTCGCAACTTGGTTAGCTTGTGGGGTTTATATGATGAGTTTGACGTAAATCTCACAGACCTCACCATCACATACAAAAAGAACGGCGCGCAATTGATGTTTACGGGCATGGATGACCCCGAAAAACTAAAGTCAATTGAAGGTGTAACGGGCGTATGGATGGAAGAAGCCACCGAGTTCACGCAGGAAGACTTCGAGCAATTAGATTTGCGTCTGCGCGGCATCACTAAATACAGCAAACAAATCATACTCACGCTAAACCCTATCAGTGAACAACACTGGATTAAGCGCATATTCTTCGACGACCCTATAGACGGCGCGTTCACGTTAAAAACAACATACCTCGACAACTCATTTATAGATGATGAGTATAAGATGGTAATGACGAACAAGAAGAAAACCAACCCGCGTTATTACAACATATACGCGCTTGGCAATTGGGGTACAGCGGAAGGGCTTGTATTCAACAATGTTGAGCAGAAAGCGTTACGCCTTGAAGAAATAATTCATCTTGATTGCGTCCAAGGTGGAGACTTTGGCTATACCAATGACCCTACTGCATGGCATCAGTCATACGTAGACACGCGCAATAAAATAATTTATGTGTATGACGGGTTTTATGAAAAAGGCATGAGTAATGAGGCTATTGCCGAAAAGATAAAAGAGCTAAAGGCGCACAAGCATAATACCGTATTCGATAGCGCAGAGCCTAAATCAATCGCAAGGTTGCAAGGGCTTGGCATTAAATGTTCGCCAGCGCAGAAAGGGCGCGACTCAATCAATGCAGGTATAGACCATCTGTCAGAATACAAGATTATCGTTAATGCGCATCTAGTCGAGTTCATGACCGAGTTTAATAACTATTGTTGGGCTACGGATAAAGAAGGTAAGGCGACAAATAAGCCATGTGACGACTTCAATCACTTTATAGACTCATTACGCTATGCTATGGAGCGTTACACTAAAGCCTCCAGCGGCATCCTAGTACCTTCACGCAAACGCTGATACAATAGCCATATCAACCTTAACAGGCGCACAGCATCATGGAACAACGAACACAGTTAACTATCAACGCACTAGCAGACCGCGTAACTAGCAATCTACGCGACATTTACGGCACACGTGACGACAAGCACGGGCAGGCATGGCGTGATTATGGCTATAAAGATACGCTTGAATTTAACGACTATTTTCAAATGTCTGAGCGCTTTGGTATTGCTTCTGCTGGTATTACGATTCCTGTTGAACAATGCTGGAAAACTTACCCTGCTATACGTGAAGGTGAAGTGGGAGACTTTGAAAAGCGCGATACGGACACGCCGTGGGAGTCGGAAGTAAGCAAGCTATTCCGCTCTATGAAGCTATGGCGTAAGTTGAAACTGTGTGACGAATATCAGCGCATCGGCGAGTACGGCGCAATGGCTATACAGATACAGGGCACGGCACAACAAGCCGATTGGGGTAAGCCCTTGCAGCTTATCGGTGTTAACAATGTTGCCAAGTTGATTCCGCTATACCAAGAGCAGCTTAAGCCCGTCGAGTGGGATAACAACACATCATCACCGCGATTCGGTGAGCCTGTTATGTACCAGTTAGACCAATCCGCTATTGGTGACGACCGCGAACAGGATAACCGCAACAAATCGGTGCATATACATTATACCCGGGTAATCGTATTCGCTGAGGGTGCTGACGATGGCAGTATATACGGACGACCAGCGTTAAAGCGTGGTTTTAATGACCTAATCACGATGGAGAAAATCATAGGCGCAGGTGGTGAAGGTTTCTGGAAGTCTGCGGCAATGAAAACCGTATACAGCAACACTAACAAAGATGCACCACCGTTAACGCAAGATGATATTGATTCAATGGACGACGCTATCAAGGACTTTGTTGAGGGATTGGACAAGCACTTAATGCTGGGCGGCTTAGACCCTAAAGTGCTGTCAGTAGCCATGAGCGACCCCGAAAACCCGTTCATGATTGCATTGCAGTCGTTTAGCGCATCGGTGGGTGTTGCGGCTAAGTTGCTAGTTGGCTCACAAGAAGGGCGCTTAGCATCTGACCAGGACGGTATATTTACACTGTCCAACATGCAGAGCCGTCGTGAGTCGTGGTGTACGCAGATGATGGAATCTGTCATTGGTTGGTTAATGCTTCACGGTGTTATTGAGCATAAAGAGTATACAGTCGAATGGGATGACCTGCTCGCACCTAGTGACGGCGATAAGCTAGACCTAGCCGGGAAGATGAGCAAGATTAACAAGGATATGGCGCAAGAGGTGTTCACCACTGAGGAGTTGCGCTTAATTTCTGGTTATCAGCAAGAAAGCGCACTTGATGAGGATGAGTCGGATATGCTAGAGGGTGAGTTAGCGGATGACTAAACGCATCCTCCCAACCCGCCTCGAACGCGACCCCACCGGACAGGCGGGTAACCGTCTACGCGCCAAGCGTGAAATATCACGTCGTATACGCGCATTGCGTGAGCCTGTATTGCAAATACTTGATAGCTTTCCCGTAGAGCGTATCACTATTAACAAGTCGCGTTATGAATACGCTGTAAACCCTGACCGGATAGCTAGCTTATTCGATGAGCTGCAATTGTATTTCTACCAAGCATTAGAGCTTGAAACGTTTACGCGTGGTTGGTTTCTTAACGAGTATTTGGGTAGCGCATGGCAGCAAGGCACAAGTAAATCATTCAGTCGACTCAAGACACTAGCCGAATCCGTTGCGCCTAATCGCGCAGAACTAATGCAGCTTGATAGCGTGTTAACCTCGCCTGAGTACGCTCAACGCTTTGAGTTTATCAGTGCGCGAGCGTTTGAGAATATGAAATCATTTTCTGGGCAGGCTGCGATAGATTTGGGGCGCGTATTGGGTGAAGGCGTTGCGCTAGGTCAATCGCCGCGTGTTATCGCGCGCGATATACGTAAGAAGTTTGACCAGGTAGAAGGCTATCGGGCGCTAAGGATTGCACGCACTGAGGTGAATCACGCATTTACTGAGGCGCGTTATGAGCAGACAAAGGATGTGCGGGATAGGTTAGGACTTGAGGTAATGCAGATGCATGTATCGGCGCTTGTGGATAGCACGAGACCCACGCACGCTGCTAGACATGGTAAGTTGTATACTTTGGAGGAGCAGCGTTCTTGGTGGTCAGAAGGCTCGAATCTTATATCGTGCCTTTGCAGCACGGTTGAAGTGGTGTTCATTGACGGCGAGCCAACACAGAAAAAGCTTATCGAGCGGCAGCGGAAAAGGGGTGAGCAGTATTTTAAGTTTCACCCCTCGAAGGTTTAAGGCCAAAACCCAAAGACCTCCTCCCATAAAATATCAAATTGAATATCCATCTCAGCGATAGATAAACTGTTATACGGCATACCACGCTTAAAATTCAGTGCAGCGTGGTAGCCTAGCTTCTCGGCGAGTTGTGGGTTCATTTTAACCAAGCCTTAACGCCATAACTAGCAAAGAAAGCAAGCTGTTTCCCTTGCCATATCGACATAGTTTTATTTTTGTGCATCTGATATTCAAACACAGCGCGCGCTGTCATTAGTTTGTAATTTGGTGGCTTTTTCATCACACCCCCACTTATCACGCAGCATCTTATACCTTTGCGCCTGTGCTTGTTTGCGCTCATCGCGTACTTTGCGAATCGCTAAGCGTATTTTACGTTCGCGTTCTAGTTTTTGTTCGTATGTCATATTCTCACCTCATCAATGTAAATCCATTTTTCTACTTGCGAAACTTTGTGGCTGCGATGGTCTTTGTAGCTCTCAAATCCTGCGTTCATGGTGTCGTTTATGTCGTCGTCATCGTAGCATGTAAAGTTGTAGAAAAACCCGCTTTTAATCTCACCACTCACAACGAATAATACTTGCGCTTGGTCGGTTGGTAGTCTATATGTCATAACTTACCCTCCATCTCTTTGCGGTTTAAATGTCTGATGTAGTTGCGCACAGTTACGGCTTTCCAGTAATTAATCTTCCTTGCTCTCATATACTCCCATTTATGCGCATCCCTATTTTTTCTTCTGTATTCTGTGCTGGCAGGGTTAAAGTCTGGCTTAGGCGCACCCATTGAGCCATTTTTAACCCTAAACCTCAGCGCCTCTTGATTGATGCCAATGGCGCTGGAAAATTCTTTCAGGTTAACGCCTGCATTCTTGGGTAGATTAGCAAGCCATGTTGGAATCTCAATCATTTCACGCCTCTCATAATAGACGCGCACACTATCGCTGCGTTTATTGTTATTCTTCCCATGGCTCTAATTGCATCTTCACTTTTATCCCCGCTTGCTTTTATCTCGCTAACCTGCGCCCACGCTTGAGCTTTAATAGATGCGCATTGAGATACAGCGATTGACCTTCTTGTCTTATGCGGCCTTGACAGCCTAGTGTTGAGCCACTTTACTTTCCCGTACTTGTTTAATGCATTATTCATAACTCACCCCACGTTTCACGAATAACCTGCACAACATGCTGCACAGAAACATTATGCTTTAGCGCGATATTGCGCAGCGAATAGCCCTGCAGCCATAGTTCTGTTATTGGTTTCATTTCTCTAACTCCTTTAGTAGTGCGTCGGCTTGCATAACGGATATAGTTGCGCAATTATCATGACTCATAGCTCCGTCAACGTCGCTTGCAATAAAACCCTGCATCGCCATCGCTGCAAAGTATTCGCGTTTGGTTAAGCCTGGTAGTTTTGCATCCCAGTTATCGGGGTATGCTGGTGCGTCGCTGTTACTCATAGACCCATCCTCGGCACTAGCGCCAACGCAACTCTCGGCTGCATAACCATCACGTTGAAAGTTGATTCACAGCCATCGCAAAAGACATCAAAATCAAGCCCCCTAACTTCTTCTATAGGCACAGCTTGCGCAGGAAACGATTGCATAGAGCAGCCGCCTGACTTTGTTTGCTCGGTTATCACTGCGCCACAATCGGGGCAGATAAAGTTAACCTCATTGTATAAACCCATATCTCTCTCCTGTTAGTTGACCCCTTGAATATAGCACAGTGAATTCAGCAAGTGGTACGACCACTTGTTTACCGCTTATACTTGCGTTATCATAGCTAATAATCATTGGATAAAGTGACGCATATGCACGTATCTATTTTTACAAATGTTGGTAAATCGCAAATACGCGAGACTGACACGCACTTTCATATTGAAGGTGTACCCATCACAGTAGATGATGCGGTTATGAATGGTATCCTATACACGGCTCAGAATAACCGTGAAGGTATGCCAAGCATCAAAGACCGTGTTGTTACGCTATCACACCCCACGACTAACGACGGGCAAGGCGCAGACGCTTATGCAGGTGAGTCATTACAGAAGTTCTACTCAGGCGGTTACATCGAATCGGTATACGCTGATAACGGTGTGTGGCGCGTTAACATTTCAGTAGACAAAGACTTACTGCAAGCGCAAGACAAAAAGCAAGGCACTGAGTTTTTCAATAAGCTTGAGACAAAAGATGATATTGGCGTATCAACTGGGCTGTATACCGTGGTCGAGAAATCAATGGGTACGAATGCGGAAGGTAAAGAATACCAAGGCATTGCAACCAGTCAGCAATACAACCACCTCGCCATGTTACCAGACTCAGAGCCGCCTGCGGGTGGCCAGTCTACGTTTATGCGCTTCAACGGTGAGTCTAGCGAATTAATGATTAACCTTGCTGACTATATGCCAGATTCAACGCCAGACGATAAACCAAGCGTTGAGGTGGAAGTTGAAACCGAATCAAAGGAAAGCGTTGAAAGCTTTCTAACCAAGTTACTCGCCATGATTGGCGCAACAGGATTGCTTAAAGGCAATAAATCAGAAACCGAAACCGAGGATAGCAAAATGTCAATCGACAACATGGTTAAAGCCCTCAAAGAAGCGAACGCCTATAAAGATGGCATGAGCGACGACGAGGTTAAAAACGCCTATGGAAAAATGGGCAAAGACGACAAGAAAGAAGAAAAAGCGGATAACTCTGCTGAGCTTCTTGAAGCGATTAACTCACTTACTGCAAAAGTTGATTCACTAGAGTCACAACTTAACGCTAAAGAGACAGCCGAGAAAGACGCGCTTGTTGCAGAAGTTAACGCGCTAGAGACTGGTATTGCAGAAGATGAGCTAAAGGCTTTATCTGTGAACAGCCTTAACGCACTGAAAGAAAAACACGCGCCTGTTACATTCGGCGTAAACGGTCAATTCCGTCAATCTGCATCTAACGGCGCAGATGAAGAATTTGCTGACATCAACTAAGGAGTCTATAACATGGCTAAACGTAAAATCCACTTAGGCCCTGCTGATGGTTCAGCAAAGGCGCTATATGTAGAAGGCTTGGCGGTTGACGCTTTCCTTCCTGGTACGCTACTAAAGCAAACTGCATCAGGTCTAGCGACTTCTGACATTGCTGACGCTGGTTTTAACAGTGAAGCAATCGTTGCTAAAGAAATCAGCGAAAGCGAAGGCGGTTTAATCACCACTGCTTACACTATCGGCGATACTGCGGCGGGTGTTGTTGTTCGCTCAGGTGAGTTTGCCAACGTTCGTGTTGCAGCATCACAGAACATCACAAGCAAAGGCACAGCGCTTGCGTCTAACGGTGACGGCACTTTGAAGATTGCCGCTACTGATGGCACTGACCAAGTTTTATTCTACTCAGACGAAATTGTTAACACTGGCGCATCTGTTGCCCTTGTTACTGTTCGCAAGGCATAAGGAGCTAGACGAATGAGTATCTTTTTCAACAAAGAAATCCTGCAAGCGAACGACCAGCAAGGCCGTGTAATGCGCGAGCAGTACAACCAGCTTAGCGATATGCGTAAGACTGGCTCACAGGCGCACGCTGACATGCTTGCATTTACCAACGCAGCGCGCACACCAGCAGAAGCTTACCGCGAGTTTGATTCGGTAACTAAGATTGACCAAGTGCCAGCGGGTGAGTTTGCAACGCTTACACGCCTAATGAGCGGTGCGAAGTCTATCAACATCGGTCGTAAGTTATACGAATACCGTAAAGCTTCTGATATGAACGCTGGTCAGTCTTCAATGACAGGTCAAGTGGGCGTAAAAGAAGACAAGCTAGACTACACTTACGGCGGTGCGG
>JGI24517J20059_1000027_pt1 | contig 113366 bp, 92 predicted proteins | sample LinPmetageLP41_FD_20059 | JGI IMG/M metagenome (IMG submission 20059) | reverse complement strand
GGAACCACCTGATCCATGCCGAACTCAGACGTGAAACCGCTTAGCGCCGATGGTAGTGTGGGGCTTCCCCATGTGAGAGTAGGTCATCGTCAGGCATCTATTCCAAACCCCAGCCAACAGGCTGGGGTTTTTTTATGCCAGCTTTATTTTCGAGATAAGCATCAGGTAGCGAGGCGATTGTGAACCGAGTGCCCAATGAATGGCTGCTATATTGTCGAGCTGGTTTCGAACCGGACCTGGCAGCCGAGATAACTGAGCGTGCATCCGACATCGACGAGCTCGGTCAGGTGGTAATGGCCGAGACGAATAGCGGTTTCGTGCGCTGGCAGAATCACGACTCCCTGCCCGCGAATAGCATTCATCGCGAGTTGCCGCTGAAGTCTCTGGTATTCGCGAGACAATCACTCGTCGCGTTCGAGCCGCTGATTCTCTCTCGTGAGGACCGAATCTCACCTATCGTCGATCAGGTCAATGAGAGTGGCTGGAATTTCGAAGCCATCTGGCACGAAACGCCCGATACCAATGACGGCAAGAGCCTGGGGCGTCTCGCCAAATCTCTAACTCGTCCCCTGGAGAGCACCTTGAAGCGGGGCGGTGGCTTGCGCCGTAAGGCCGGCGGACGTCGGCTACATCTGTTCTGGTTGTCTGGCGACTCGGTCCAGATCGGCATGAGCTTCCCGGGCAACCGCAGCGAACACGTGGGTGGCGTTCTACGTCTTCGCCATCCCCATGATGCTCCCAGCCGCTCGACGCTGAAGCTCGAGGAGGCATGGCATACCTTCGTGCCGAAGGATGCTTGGGACGCGCGTCTGCATGATGGTATGCAAGCGGTGGATCTGGGAGCCGCGCCAGGCGGTTGGACTTACCAGTTAGTGCGTCGAGGGATGTATGTCTACGCCATCGATAACGGACCCATGGCGCCGGAATTGATGGCCACGGGTCAAGTCGAACATCTGCGCGAAGATGGTTTTGTATGGGAGCCGCCGTATCGGCTTGATTGGCTGGTCTGCGACATCGTCGACAAACCCATGCGCGTGATCGATATGGTCGAACGTTGGCTGGTAAAGCGTTGGTGTCGGGAGGCGATCTTCAATCTCAAACTGCCGATGAAAAAGCGCTGGGAAGAGGTTCGGCGCTGCCTGACACGGCTCGAGGTAACGCTGAAGGCGCAGGGCGTAACGGCTACCATTGCCTGTCGCCACCTGTATCATGACCGTGAAGAGGTTACCGTTCACGTTCGTCTGGATGGATAGACGACACGAGTAACGATGAAAGATTGTGCGAGGCAACCATATGAACGACGCTGACACCACTCGGAATGCAACGCTGGATACGCGTGGACTTTACTGTCCGGAACCGATCATGTTGATGCATAACAAGGTCCGTGACATGGAAGTCGGTAACATCCTGGAAGTCATTGCCACCGATCCCGCCACGACTCGAGACATTCCTAAATTCTGCAGTTTTCTGGGTCACGAGCTAATCGAACAGACCCAACAAGACGACGAGTACCGCTATCGCATCCGCTTGGGATGAGACAGCGGTAGATCTCTTTTCAGGCAGAGCTGTCGGTTTCCTGGCAGACCTGTCAGTTGCCTGGCATAACCATCAGCGCTAGCGCCTCGAGGGTATCCGGATCTTCGTTACGGATGCGATTGGCAATATTGCGCTGGAAGAAGTAAAGCGTGCGATGGCGGCTTCGACCGGGGTAGAGGCAGTCGTCTCCCATCAGAACGGGGAGCGACGTGGCTTGGGTATCGTCAGTCAGCATCGCATCAACGGTCCCGTTGCTATAGAGATGCCAGCCGAAAATCTGTTTGAGCTGCCAAGGTCTGCCATCTTCTTCCATGCACAGCGCATGCGTGCCTTGGGTTTCGGGAAGTTGCTGGGTCAGAGAGACTTCGAGGGTCTCTTCATAATCGAAGTAGGCCGCCGCATGCTCCAGTTCGGCGACCTTGTGCTCGGGCGCATCGTGGAATATCTCGTGGGTCTCGGGATCCCGATAACCAACGAAGTGGCCATACTCGGGATCGTCCAGTTCATGACACGGCGCCAGCGACTCCATCCACGGTACTAGGCCAACGACCTCGTCGTCTTCACGCAAGCCCCATGCCAGTAGCGGCATGCCATATAGCGTGTCGGGGTCCGAGGCGAGATAGTAAAGCATCTCCAGACCATCGAGTTCCGGAGATAGCCGGACCAGCCGCTTCCTGGCTCTCAGCCGGTGCCTCATGGTATCCAGATCGATGATCTGCGCAGAGCGGGGGGAAAGTGGGACACCCATGGCTACCCTCCTGGTCGGCAATGTCTCGGCTTGAGGCCTTATGCCAGTATTAGCATAGCCAGGAAGGGCCTGTTAAGCCCTGAAGTAAACTCTACGGCAATTAATTCAGATTTTCGTCAAACGGTGGTGGCTGATACTCCAAAGCCGCCATGCCAGCAGCAGCGCTGCCGTCGTCAAGCCCGCATTGAGGCCGATCCAGTAACCGTAGATGCCGAGGGCGTCGAACATACCGTCCAGGCCGCGTCCGAGTAGATGGCCGCAGCCCAGTCCAACGAACCAGTAGGAAAAAAGCGTGATCCCCATGACCACGCGGGTGTCCTTGTAACCCCGTAGAGCGCCGGCGAGATTGACCTGAAGCGAATCCGAAATCTGGAACAGCATCGCCAGCAGAATCAACGACATCGCCAGGGTCTGGACCTCGGTATTCCCCGTATAGAGTGTTACGACGGGCTTCGCCAACAGCCAGATCAGCGCGCTATTGAACAGGGCCAGGACAAAACCCACGCCGATACCGTTCCAGGCGACGAAACGGGCTTCCGCGAGATTGCCGGCGCCCAGCCGGTTGCTCACTCGAACGGTCAGCGCCATGCTCAGCGACAGTGGCAGCATGAACAGGATCGAAGTCACATTGAGAGCGATCTGGTGGGCGGCTACCGTGATTTCGCCGAGATAGGCGACGAGCAGGGTGATGACGGTGAACAGCGTGACTTCGAAGAAAATGGCCAAGCCAATCGGCAAACCGATATACGTGAGCTCGGCAATATCTCGCCAGCGCGGCGGCGTCGGTGCTTCCCACAGCACCACCGGCGCGTAGGCGCGGCTGCGAGTCGTGTACCAGACCATTCCCAGGCACATGGCCCACATCGAGACGGCGGTTGCGATCCCGCAGCCAAACGCGCCGAGGGCGGGCAGCTGTTGCAGGAAAAGAGGCGTCTCGCTGCCAAACAGGCCGACCAGCCCGGGCCCGCCATAGATCAACAGGAAATTGCCGGGGATATTGACCGCGAGGCCCACCAAGCTCATCCACAGCGAAGGCCGCGTGTGGTGCATGCCGTCGGAGAACGCCCGGAGGGCCTGATAGAAAGCGACGGCCGGAATTCCGAAGGCCACGGCCTTGAGATAGTCGGTTGCGAGGCTCGCGACCTCGGCCGGAATCTCCATCAATTGAAAAATGGCCTTGGCCCCCAGCGTCATCGCCAGCGCGCTGAGACAGCCCAGGACCAGCGCGACCCACAGCGCCTGATGAACCTTGCCGCGGACTTGATCGAAGCGTCCGGCGCCCGCTTGCTGGGCAACGATGGGCGTGACGCCCATGAGGGTGCCTGTCATCAACAGCATCAGCGGTACCCACAGACTGGCACCGACGGAAACCGCCGCCAGATCGGTGGCACTTGCCCGTCCGGACATGATGACGTCCGACGCGCTCATGCCAGCCTGCGCCAGTTGCGCACCGCAGATCGGCAGGGCCAGGCGCACCAGGCTACGGGTCTCTACCCGGCAGCGATGAAGACGGTTGGCGGTCGACGACATGAAGCGCTCCTTGACCGAACGGACAGGGCGGCGATTCTAGCAGGAGTCGAGCGCAGGCGCTCGGCGAGAGCCCTGAACTTACGTATACTCCGGCGCACTTCCGGAGGCGTTGATGACTCACGATATCGAAGACCTGATTGCCCTGTTCGACGGGGTGTTCGCACCCAGCTATCGCACGCGTCTGGTTCGCGGTGGCGACGAACCCATCTACCTGCCGGCTGATGCCGAACACGAGTTTCACCGCATCGTGTTTGCCCACGGCTTTTTCGCCAGTGCGCTGCACGAGATCAGCCACTGGTGTATTGCCGGCGAGTCACGGCGGCAGCAGGAGGATTATGGCTACTGGTATGAACCGGACGGCCGAGACGCCGGGCGACAGGCGGACTTCGAGCGAGTCGAAATTGCGCCGCAGGCACTCGAGTCGTTATTCAGCGAGGCGTGTAGCAAGCCGTTTGAGGTCAGTGTCGATAACCTCGAGGGCGTCGAGGTGGATCGCCGAGCGTTCAGCGTGAAGGTGGCGGCACGCGCAGCACGCTTCCGTCGCGAAGGCATTCCGCTACGCGCATGGGCGCTCATCGACACGCTGGAGGTTTTCTACACGCTAGAGGGCTGCATGACAGAGCACGGCACGACAGAAGGCGGACTCGAAGAAGCCATCGTCGCCGGGCGACGACGGCTTGAGTCAAGCGAGACTACTCGTCCGGTTGAACGAGCCGCTGATGTAGATAGAGCATGACCTGAACTTCGTGCTCCGGGCGCAAGGGTTCGAGACCCATCTCGCCGAAGAGCTCACTGCGAGCACGAGACCACTCGCCGGCGTCGAGCTCCGGATAGAGATTCGCTGCTGGCTCGAGCTCGACGAACGGGTCGACGCCGAAGTCGTCGAACATCAATGATAGCGCGGCTTCATCGTCCTGAACGCCGGCGGTGTAGAGTGTCTCGCTGAAATGATCGTTTTCGAGTTCCCGCAAGACATCCAGTGGGCTGATTCCGAGATGACGCAGTTCGTCGAGGTCGTAACCGCCGAGCGACAACAGCTCGTCTTTCAACCATTCGTCGTCTGGCTGAATCAAGGTGTTCTTGATCTGGCCGTTGGGCAGCGCCCAGGCGATGGCCAGCGGCAATGAATTGTCGCCGCCTGTCTCTACCGCAATGAATCCAGGAAATTCCGTCATGTGCCAGCGTCCTCCTCGAGCCGAAAGAAGCGCTTGGCTGTGAGCGTGGTCTGTTGTGCCAAATCGGCTTCGCTTTCGCCGCGCCAGTGGGCCAGTTCTCTCACTATCCAAGGTAGCAGAGCCGGCTCGTGACGGCGTCCTTTGATCTTGACCGGTAGGTTTCGTGGCAGCAGATAAGGGCAATCGGTTTCTACCATCAAACGTTCACCCGGTATGTCGGCGACGAATTCGCGAAGATGACGGCCACGCCGCTCGTCACTTAGCCAGCCGGTCTGGCCGATATGCAGATCCAGGTCAAGATAGCCATGAAGTGTCTCACGATCACCGGTAAAACAGTGCACGACAGCGTTGCTGAGCCGACCTCGCCACTCATGCAGTATTTCCAGCATGCGTCGGCCAGCGTCACGCTCATGCAGGAACACCGGCAAACCTGACTCTGCTGCCAGCGCGAGCTGGGCCTCCAGCGCGCGCTCCTGATCGGCGGGAGGCGAAAAATTGCGATGAAAATCGAGTCCGCACTCCCCCACGGCAACCACGACATCCCGTTGATGGAGCTTGCGCATCGCTTGCTCCAGCTCGGGACCCCACTCGGAGGCATGATGGGGATGCAGGCCGGCCGTGGCATGAAGACCCGCAAAACGCGCCGCCAGTCGAGCCGCCTGGGTTGCTCCCTCGAGATCGGCACCGGTGATCACCAGGGTCGTGACATTGGCATTTGTCGCCCGGGCCAGTGTGGCCTCGAGATCCCGCTCGAAGCTCTCGTGAGTCAGATTGGCGCCGATATCGACCAGCTGCGCCGGCGACGTGATTCGTAAAGCATCCGGCAGAGGAGATCTGCCATCTGAAGATTCGTGCTGGGACGTGTCGCTCACGCGGCACTCCTTTCAGTCGATGGAAGAATGAGTCGATGAAGAATTTCGGCAGGCATTGTAAAGCGCCGAGCATCAGGGGCGAAGCGTATGCCAATCCATTTCGGCGAGAGTGGGCGAGCAAGGTACAATGCCAAGCAAGAAACACATTCTGCAGATACAGCAGTCCGCAATTCCGAAGACTCACGAACGCGAGGTCCTACGTGGCTCTGCTACGCCTTGAACAACTGCAACTCGCCTACGGGCATCATACGCTTTTCGACGGCGCCGATCTGGTGATCGAGAAGGGCGAGCGTCTGGCGCTGGTCGGGCGCAACGGCACCGGCAAGTCGACTTTGATGAAGTTGATTGCGGGCGAGAATCAGGCCGACGATGGCCACATCTGGCGCGCCCCAGGGCTCAAGATTGGCGTTCTCGAGCAGACGCTGCCCGACGCGGATGAAGCGACGATCTTCGAAGTCGTCGCTCAGGGGCTGCCCGAGACCGGTGCGCTGTTGGCCGAGTATCATCGTCTCATCGCGTCGGCCGATCCGGACATGCGGCGGCTGGAAACATTACAGACGCGTCTGGAAGCGCAGGATGGCTGGTCCTTCCATCAGCGTATCGATACCGTGTTGACCCGTCTGGGTCTGCCCGCCGATGCCATGATGAGCGGATTGTCGGGCGGCTGGCGCCGACGCGTGGCATTGGCGCGTGCGATGGTTGCCGGCCCTGACTTGCTGCTGCTCGACGAACCGACCAACCATCTCGACATCGACACCATAACGTGGCTCGAAGAGCAGCTTCTGGCATTCGATGGTGCCGTTCTGTTCATCACCCACGACCGTGCCTTTCTCTCCAAACTGGCGACGGCAATACTCGAACTCGATCGCGGGCGCCTGGGGCGTTATCCCGGCGACTATGCGACCTATCAAGCGCAGAAAGCGCATGAACTCGAGGTCGAAGCGCGTGAACGTGCCGAGTTCGACAAGAAACTGGCACAAGAAGAGACCTGGATTCGCCAAGGGATCAAGGCCCGCCGCACCCGCAACGAAGGGCGCGTGCGGGCGTTGGAGAAGATGCGCAACGAGCGTTCTCAGCGACGCGAACGCCAGGGCAAGGCCTCGTTTCAGGTGGATGGCGGCGAGCGCAGCGGCAAGCGTGTCGTCGAGCTGAAAGGCGTCACGCAGTACTACGCGGATGCCTGCATCATCCGAGATCTGTCATTGGAGATTCAGCGCGGCGACCGCATCGGTCTGATCGGACGTAACGGGGCTGGCAAGACTACGTTGCTCAAGATCCTGCTGGGTGAACTCGCTCCCAGCGAAGGCAGCGTGCAGATGGGAACCAATCTCTCGGTTGCCTATTTCGACCAGCTGCGCGCCGGGCTCGAGTTGAACAAGAGCGTCTACGACAACGTTGCCCAGGGGAGTGACAAGGTCACTGTCGCGGGCAAGGACAAGCACGTCATCAGTTATCTGCAGGACTTTCTATTCACGCCCGAGCGCGCTCGTCAGCCAGTCAAGGCCTTGTCGGGTGGCGAGTCCAATCGCTTGCTGCTGGCCAAGCTCTTCACTCAGCCGGCCAACGTTCTGGTGCTCGACGAGCCGACCAACGATCTCGACGTGGAGACGCTGGAGTTGCTGGAGGAGCTGCTGATCGATTTCGAGGGCACCATGCTGCTGGTCTCGCATGACCGGGCTTTCATGGACAACGTGGTCACCGATGTACTGGCATTCGAGGGTGACGGCATCGTCCGCAGCTACGTCGGCGGATATACCGATTGGGTGCGACAAGGTGGCCGTTTACCGCCAGCGCCATGGGAGTTGGCCGAAGCGCGCAAGGCGCAGGAAAAGCTGGCCGAACGGCAGACCCAGTCAGCGGCGAAGAGCGACGGCGACAAGCGCCGTCAGAAGCTTTCCTACAAGCTGCAGCGCGAACTGGATACGTTACCGGCAACGATCGAGTCGCTGGAGAATCGGATTGCCACCTTTGAAGCGCAGATGGGCGCGCCGGATTTCTATCAGCAGGATAGCGAGACGGTCACCGCTGCGATCGACGCGTTGTCGGAAACCCAGGCCGAGCTGGATCGGGCGATGGAGCGCTGGATGGAGTTGGAAGCGATGACGGAAGGGGCTGGCTAGCAGTCAATAGCCATCGGGTCGGTTTCCTTGCCCGGCAGCAGCGGGCAAGGAGAAAGGACGGAGGTTACTCTTCGGTTTCCCCATCCTTGCCGACGCGAACTGCCAACACGTCGCACTCTGCGCCATGCAGCACGCCGGTCGAGGTCGACCCCAGTAGTAGCGCGAAACCGTGTCGGCCATGGGAGCCCACGACGATCAAGTCGACATTCTGGTCTTTGGCAAAGCGCTGAATTTCGGTATCCGGCATCCCCACCACGATATGCTGATCTTCTCGGGGAATATCGTACGGGTCGGAGATATCGGCCAGTCGCTGTGTGGCGTGTTCGTCGAGTTGATCCTGGATACTCGTCAGGTCCATCGGGATATCGCCACCGTAGGCGAATCCAAGGGGCTCCAGCGTATGGATGATCGAGAGCTTGGCCTGATTCCGACGTGCGATAGGAATCGCTCGCTCCAGGACCTTGTGCGAATCCTTGGTCAGATCCACGGCAACCAGCACATGATGGTATTCGTTGCTCATCGGGTAATCCCCCGTTCGGCGAATGAACATGGATAACTGTAAGCGCGCCTCATGAACGGCACAACGCTATTTTCGTCAATGGCCTGTGGTCAGGCGCGCCACGATCATCAACCATGCATCTTTACGACGCAACGCAATGTAACCGTTAATAGCGAGATGGCGGATCATACCTTGGTCGTAATGCAGGGCTCTCAGACGGCAAAGCCGTCAGCCGCAACAGGAGTAAATACACTATGGCGTTGCTGGGTTTTCTATTGGTAGCAGTCCTGCTGGTGCTGTCGCCAATGGTATGGTTACGACCCGGTCGGGGCGAAACTATCCGCGGGCAGCTGCGGCGCTACGTCAAGGCCAATGGTGGCGAGTTGAACTTCACCAAGGCGCCATTGGCCATGCCGAACGTCGCGTTGACCGGTTATCGGCTGCGCTACCCCGGCACCGAATCGGGCAGTGATTTCACGGTGGTTCGTAATGACATCGCCAGTGAGGCACTGGAAGCGGCAACGGGCCAGTGGCGTTGGCGCCAGGCACCGTTGCCCTCGTTGGATACCGGACGGCTGGAGGCGCTCAAGCAGTGGCTGGACCATTTGCCGGCGGATGCCTTGATCGTTGAATCCGGCAAGCACACGATGTGCGTCTGGTGGCAGGAGGCGATGAGCCTAGAGCGTTTCCAGCAAGACTGGACTAGCTGGCTCGCGATGCGCGACACCTTGGCCGGTAGTGGTAGGAAAATCGAGGTGCCAACCAGACCCCTATAATCGTTTACGCACCGCCTTTGGTGCAGTGCGCAATGGTTGGTTTAGCGTGGCCGGTGCTGCGATTGCTCTGGCTCAGCTGGCCTTGGCCTGTTCGGACTGACGTTGCAACTCCAATCCGTTTTTCTCGATGCGATCCAGCATGCTCTCGAAGATGCCGATCTCCTCCTGGCTGAAGCCGCCGAGCATTTCATCGCGCACGGCATTGACGATCTCTTCGATCTTTTCCAACAGCGGCGTTGCGTCATCGGTCAGATGCAGCCGCTTGGTCCGGCGATCCTCGGCGCAGGGGCGACGCTCGATTAAATTTTGCTCGGCCAGCTGGTCCAACGTACGTACCAGCGAGGGCGCTTCCACACCAATGGCTCGCGCCAGATCGCACTGGGCCTGGCCCCCACCCATATTGCGCAGGTTCCAGAGCGTCACCCAACGTGTCTGGGTCAAGCCCAGCGGCGCCAAGCGTTCATCGATGACAGCGCGCCAGAGTCGCGGCAGGCGTGCCAGTTTAAAGCCGATATGCTGTGCCATAGCGGATTACCTGAATCGTGAACATCCTAACATTCTCCAAAGCACTGCAGGATAATGCAAGTCGCAATGATTGGCGATTAGTCGTCCTGTTCACCGCTGTTTCCTAATACATGCCGTATGTTCCACCCTGGAATACCGGGGGGACGATGAATTTTTCCATCAGCGACCGTCGCGCTGCTATCGTCAGCCACCGTGAACCGTACGCTGCCGATACGCTGGCCGGTCTGGGTTATCACATCGACCTGCCAACGGCCTTTCAGCGCGCCGGAAAAATTTTGCTTGTGAGTCCAGGCGCGGTAGCCTTGATCGCGACCGCCATGGATGACCAGCGCGATGCGCTCCACGACGCCGTCGTGACGCCACACGTGATAGATCTTTTCGCGTAGGCCACGCGGGGCGCGAATCGCCGTGTAGACGTAGAGTCCGCGTGACTGAAGAGCCTGCGGCGTTAGCCTCATGCTGCCGCTGGGTTGGCGGGCCGTCGTATCGAACCCGGGAGACAGTGCGCTGCCCGATAACCACAACGTGGCCGGCGGTATCCAGGTTCGCCCCGTCCAGGCAATACCACCCAGAACGATCAGTAACCCCACCATGGCAAGCCAGCGACTGATACCACCCGGCTTGAGAAGCCCCAGAACGCTGGGCAGACTGAAGAACATCATGGCCAGAATTGCTAGTATCAGGCTCTCTCCCGTGGTCAGGCTCAGCATGATGGGAAGCGCGACCAGCATCACCACGAAAACGCACAGCGCATGAAGTAGGAAATAGAGCCAGCGGTGGCGGTTGGATAGCCCGAAGTACACAGGGTCCAGAATGGCAAGGATCGAGCAGGCAATGAGTAGCCCGGTAAACACGGCTTGGCCGCTGGTCCAGATGGTCGTGGCGAGAAAGAACGGCAGGCAGAAGAACAGCGTCTCCTGGTGCACCATTTGCGCGATGAACGTCGCCGCTGCGCGAGGCAGTGCTGCATTGCGGCCCCGCCGCGACAACCATTTGCTGGCAATACTTTCAGCGATCAATAGGATCCAGGTCAGCACCAGGCCCAACGCCAGAACTCCGCCCAGCCACTGTTGCCGATTGACCAGGAAAAACCCCAGCAAACCGAGTACAAAGGCGATGGGCGGCCAGACCCAGTGATAGCGACGTAAACGAGCGACAAGCGGTTCCAGCCGAGCCAGTGTCGAGGGGGTAATGGGTTCTTTCTCGGCCACGGGGCCAGGCTCCTTCGAGTGATTGCCAGAGTCGCCAACCGCTGTTAGCGGAACGATGGAAAGCCACAGGTTGGCGGGTGAGACAGTCTAGCGGGTGAGGCGTTTTTTTGCGCGAGAGTCACGGAAACGACCCGGGTCACGAACGGGTCTACGCTAGGGCAAGGTCTGGAGACGATAGGCCGAGACTTTGGTTGAGCTTGACGAGGACATGCGTGCGGCTCAAGCTTTCGATATTCAAACAGTCGTATGATTCGTCCCGCTAACGCCAACGCGGGGCGCTTTCGCAGCCATGGCACGGAGATTTCCCCATGCTCTATCAAGGCGATGCCATCCGGGTCGAGCGACAGGACGACGATATTGCGCTCCTGACGCTGGATCTCAAGGATGAAGCGATCAACAAGCTGTCGTCCTCGGTCATCGGTGAGTTATCGCAAGCCGTCGAGGCGCTGGAAAGTGAGGTCGGCCTCGAGGGGCTGATCATTGCCAGCGCCAAGGACGTGTTCATCGTCGGTGCCGATATCACCGAGTTTCACGCCATGTTCGCCAAGGATGAAGCGTTCCTGGTCGACATGAACACGCGTATTCACGCGCTTTTCAACCGCATCGAGGATCTGCCGTTTCCCACCGTTACCGCGCTCAATGGGCTGGCGCTTGGCGGCGGCTGCGAGCTCAGTCTGACCACGGATTTCCGTGTGATGGCGGACAGCGCTCAGATCGGGCTGCCGGAGACCAAGCTGGGGATCGTGCCGGGCTGGGGCGGTTGCGTCAGGCTGCCGCGACTGATCGGTGCCGATAACGCCATCGAGTGGATTGCCGGTGGCTCGCAGAACGACGCCGAAACGGCTTTCAAGGTAGGGGCCGTCGACGCTGTCGTTCCTCAGCAAGCGTTGATGGCAGCGGCTCGCGACATTCTCGATAAAGCCAATGCCGGAGATTTCGACTATCGCGCGCGCCGGGTCGAGAAGGGATCGCCCCTGAAGCTCAACGCTGTCGAGCAGATGATGGCGTTCGAAACGGCCAAGGGTTATGTGGCCGGCAAGGCGGGCCCGCATTATCCGGCGCCGATCGAAGCCATCCGCGTCATCCAGAAGGGCGCAGGTGAAGGGCGCGAGCGGGCCCAGGCGATCGAAGCACAGGCCTTCGCCAAGCTGGCCAAGACCGATGTCTGCTACAACTTGGTGGGTCTGTTCATCAATGATCAGGCGGTCAAGAAAAAGGCCAAACAGTACGAGAAGGATGCCAAGGCCGTCGAGCAGACTGCCGTGTTGGGGGCGGGGATCATGGGCGGCGGCATCGCTTACCAGAGTGCCTACAAGGGTACGCCGATTCTGATGAAGGACATCAAGTCGGAAGCCATCGAACTGGGTCTGACGGAGGCTCGAAAGCTGCTCACCAAGCAACTCGAGCGCGGCAAGCTCAGTCAGACGAAGCTGGCGGAAGTGCTCAGCAATATTCGTCCGACACTTTCCTATGGCGATTTCGGCCAGGTCGACCTGGTGGTCGAAGCGGTGGTCGAGAATCCCAAGATCAAGGGCGCCGTGCTCAGCGAAGTCGAAGCCAACGTAGCGGACGACACCATCCTGGCATCCAACACTTCTACCATCTCCATCGATCGACTGGCGGCCAACCTCAAGCGGCCTGAGAACTTCTGCGGGATGCACTTCTTCAACCCGGTGCACCGCATGCCGCTGGTCGAGGTCATTCGCGGAAGCCGAACTTCGGATGCGGCGGTGGCCGCGACCGTGGCCTATGCCCGTCAGATGGGCAAGACACCGATCGTGGTCAACGACTGCCCTGGTTTCTTGGTCAATCGCGTGCTGTTCCCCTACTTCGGCGGCTTCAGCGGCCTGGTCGAGCACGGCGTGGACTTCGAGCGCGCCGACAAGATCATGGAGCGATTCGGCTGGCCGATGGGACCTGCCTATCTGCTCGATGTCGTCGGCATCGACACGGCCGTGCACGCCAGTGAAGTGATGGCGGAGGGCTTCCCCGATCGCATGGCCCACCAAGGCAAGTCGGCGATTCAGGTGATGCTGGACAACCAGCGGCTGGGCCAGAAAAACGGCAAGGGCTTCTATGTTTACGAAGAGGACAAGAAGGGCAAGCCGAAGAAGGTCCATGACGACGAGGCCCATCGTCTGGTGGCCGAGGTCGTCAAGGAGAACCAAGAACTATCGGACGACGAGATCATAGCGCGAATGATGGTGCCGCTGTGCATGGAAACCGTGCGCTGTCTCGAGGACGGCATCGTGGGTTCACCAGCCGAAGCGGACATGGCACTAATCTACGGCATCGGCTTCCCACCGTTCCGCGGCGGTGCGCTGCGTTACATCGACGCGATGGGCGTAGTCGAGTTCGTGGCCTTGGCTGAAAGGCTATCAAGCGAACTCGGGGCGCTGTATGCGCCGACCTCGCGTCTCAAGGAGATGGCAGCCAACGGCGAGCACTTCTATGCCACGCCGGAAGTCGCATCCAGCGCTAGCTGAATCCACCACCCGTTCATTATCCAGGTCAGCGGAGTCACAGTCATGAGTTTGAATGCTAGAGATGCCGTGGTGGTCGATGCCGTACGCTCCCCCATGGCCAAAGCCAGGCACGGGGCATTTCGCCACGTGCGCGCCGAGAATCTTTCTGCCGCGATGATGCAGGCGCTTTTTACGCGCAACGACAAGCTCGATCCCGCGGGCGTCGACGACATTCTCTGGGGCTGCGTCAATCAGACCCTGGAACAGTCGATGAACATCGCGCGTAACGCGGCCATTCTGACCGGCATTCCGCGCTCGGTGCCGGCGCAGACCATTAACCGTCTGTGCGGCTCGTCGATGAGTGCGCTGCATATCGCGGTGGCCAACATCCGCGCCGACATGGGCGATTGCTACCTGATCGGTGGCGTCGAGCATATGGAACACGTGCCGATGACCCACGGCGTCGACGTCAACCCGGCGGCCAGCAAGACGACCGCCAAGGCAGCGATGATGATGGGATTGACCGCCGAACTGCTGGGCAAGATGCATGGCGTGACCCGCGAACAGCAGGATCAGTTCGGGTTGCGCTCCCACCAGCGCGCCAGCGAGGCCAACCGCCTGGGCTATTTCGACAACGAGATCGTGCCGATCGAAGGTCATGATCAGCAGGGCTATCGCAGCCTGATCAAACACGATGAGGTGGTGCGCGAGGATGCCAGCCTCGAGCAGATGGCCTCGCTCAAGCCGGCTTTCGACCCCAAGAACGGTACGGTCACCGCCGCCACGTCCTCGGCGCTCTCGGTTGGCGCTTCGGCGCTGATGGTGATGAGCTACGAGCGCGCCAAGTCATTGGGGCTGAAACCGCTGGCGAAAGTGGTGTCGACCGGCGTGGCCGGGTGCGACGCCTCGATCATGGGCTATGGCCCGGTGCCGGCCTCACAGAAAGCGCTCAAGGCTGCCGGGCTCCAGATCGGCGATATCCAGACGGTAGAACTCAACGAAGCCTTCGCTGCACAGTCGATCCCGGTGCTGAAGGATCTCGAACTGTTCGACCGACTCGACGACGCCGTCAACCTGCACGGTGGCGCCATTGCGCTTGGGCATCCGCTCGGCTGTTCCGGGGCGCGTATCTGTACCACCTTGCTCAACGTGATGCGCCAGCAGGACACGTCGCTAGGCTTGGCGACGATGTGTATCGGGATGGGGCAGGGTGTTGCCACCGTCTTCGAGCGCTTGTAATTATGGAAGCGGCTGCGCTCGGTCATACTGTGTTGAAAATCAGCTCAAGATGCTCATTTACATCCTGTAAACTCCGCTATTTCGCTGATTTTCGCCTTGTCTGACCATCGCTCGCCTGCTTCCCGCGATGTCTTGCTTAGCTTCAAAAGCTCACTTCAAGCCAAGAAGTGCAGTTGATTTGCTTCAATACGGCCGGTAGCACCATACCGCCAAGGCAGATTGTCACGTCCATGCCCGATAGGAAGGCCGGCGTAGAGCGGCAATCCGCGGGGCGCCAGCCAAGTGTCGAACAACGTCTCGATCTTGAGGTCTCCATAGGGTATGCAGTCTTCGAAAGTGCCGATGCAGACGGCGGCGGCGTTATCCAGCGCGCCTGAATAGACCAACTGCCATAGATCCCGCTCGAGTCGGTAGTAGGGCTCGCTGACGTCTTCCAGAATCACGATGGCGCCTGCTGGCGCGCGAAACGCCAACGGCGTGCCGGCGACGCTGGCCAGCGTCGAGAGATTGCCGCCGACCAGCGGCCCTTCGATGGTGGCGGAAGACGTTGTCGTGATCGGCGTCAGCGCTACGCTTTCGGGCGGCTGACCCTTCAGCAATGCAAGCAGTGCACCGAGATCGCGCTGGCTGGCGGCGCGCAGATCGGGGTCATCCGCGATGAGTTTCATGCCTTCTTTCATTACCGGGCCGTGAATGGCCGGCAGTCCATGGCGATGGCACTGATCCAGCAATACGCTGAGGTCGGAGTAACCGATCAGCGGTTTGCAGGAGAGTCGGGGCCAATCGATTTCGGTGGCTAGATGGGCACACCCGTAACCGCCGCGAACGGCCCAGACGGCATCGGTGTCGGGATCGGCGTAGGCATCATAGAGTGTCTGCAGACGATGTTCGACATCGCCTGCCAGGTAGCGCTGCGGGTTCTGCAGTTGAGCGGGAAAGCGAACGGCAATTCCGAATTGTTGCAAGGCTTGGGCTGCTTGCGTCAGCACTTCGGGGCGAGTGAAAGACGCTGGAGCTATCAGGCTGAAAGTTGGGGACATGAGTAGGGGGTCGCGAGGTCGAACGGGTGAATGAGGGTATCCCGCACGTTACGTCAGAGCGATGCGCGACGCCACTGTCTCGACCCTGTCACCCAATTCAATGAAGCGGCTTCAAGACGCTCGGAACGTCAGGTCCCGCCTTTCAACTGCTCGATCAATTGCTCCATTGCCATAGGACGACCCAGGAAAAACCCCTGATACTGCTTCACGCCCAATGTCTGCAACAACTGCCACTGTTCTTCGGTCTCGACCCCTTCGGCGACGGTTTCCATGCCGAGCAGATTGCATAGCCCGACGATGCCTGCCAACAAATGGCGTGAGCGGGGATCTGCTTCCAGACCATGCATGAAGCTGCGATCGATCTTGATGGTGTCGAAGGGGAGTCGTTTGAGATAACCCAGCGAAGAGTAGCCCGCACCAAAGTCGTCCATCGCGACACGAAAGCCTTGGCTTCTGAGGTGTTCGATCCGGGCTTCCGGCGCGCGCGTATTTTCCAGAAAGATGGATTCCGTCACTTCCAGTTCGATCTGTTCGGTGTTGATGCGATGACGACGGCAGGCGTCGCTTAGCGTAGCCGGCAACTCTTCGTCCATGACATGCAATGCGGAAATATTGACCGCCACCGGTAGCGGATTGCCCGCTGCCGCCAGGAGTGCGGCATATCGTGCGGCGCGTTCAATGGCCAGATTCCCCAACGCTGACGCCATTCCATTATGTTCGGCAAGCGGCACGAAGATGTCGGGCGGTACCTGGCCATAATCGTTGGTCACCCAGCGCGCCAGTAGCTCGGCACCGATCATACGATGGCCCTCGTCGAACTTGGGCTGAACGACGAAATCGAGCGACTCCTTGGCGATCGCTTCGCGCAGTTGGGAGAGCATCGACATCTGTTCCAGATTGTGATGCTTCAGCTGGTCGTGATACGCGACGATAGCGTTCTTGCCCTTGTCCTTGGCCGCATACATGGCGACATCGGCATGCTTGAGCAAGGTTTCTGCATCACGTCCATTGCGGGGCGCATGGACGACGCCGATGCTGGCCGTAACGCTAATTTGATGGCCGCTGATTACCATGGGGTGAGCTAGCGCTTCAAGCAAGCGTCGAGCGATCCTGTCGGCCAGTTCCGTGTCGTTGCCGACGTCGATGATCACGACGAATTCATCACCGCCCCAACGCGCGACGAGATCCTTGCTACGTAGCGTGGCGCGCAAACGTTTGACCATGATCTTCAACAACGTATCGCCCGATTGGTGCCCTAGCGAGTCGTTGATGTGTTTGAAACCATCGAGATCGATGAAGAGGACGGCGAGCCCATGCTGGGGTGAGAGTTTGAGTAGTCGCCAGTTCAGCGTTTGTTGCAGCGTCGCACGGTTGGGCAGTTGCGTCAGGGTATCGATTCTGGCGAGATGTTCGAGCTCCCGCTCGGAGCGCTTGCGGGCGGAAATGTCCCGCAGCGCGGCGATATAGTGAGTCTGTCCGGTCTCATCCAGGGTGAAGTGACTGAGCGTCAGCTCGATCGGAATGGGCGATTGATCCTCGACATGAAAGACGCCTTCATGATGTTGGATCCGGTCGTTACTCACAATAGTCGCGGGATTGGCGTGCAGAACGTCGGCTACGATGTAACGTTGCAACGCTTGGCCGAGTATCGCACTCGAGGATAGTCCGCCTAGCTCGGTAAACGCATCGTTGGTTTCAAGGATGCGCCAACGTTCATCGACGACCAGCATCGGATCACGAGAGGCCGCAAACGCGTATGCCCTAACACTGTGCCGGGTCCGCTGGTCACGCGGATCATCCAAGACTTCCCAGGTGCCGGTTGCCGTCAAGGGAAGGGCCTGATCATCGCGGGTGATAACGGCACCCTGGATACGCCACCAGATCGATAGTGCTTTGGCATCGGGTTGTATCAGGACATCGACGCGATCCTGATGACCGGCGTTGATGCGGCGCCATAGCGTGACCAGGCGGCGGCGCTCAAAAGACGGCATCGTCTTCAACAACGTCCACCAGTCGATACGCATGTAATCATCGACGCTCGTGGCCTGTGCAGTGGCGGTGCCGCAGAGGAAACTGCGGTCGGGAGAGGCCCAGCGCCAGTACGAAACCTTGGCTGCAGCCATGGCTTCCAGCGCCCACTGCCGGTTCGCTTCGAACGTAGCGGTTGTCGCCTCTCCCAGCATTGATAGGGACGACCCCGGCTCTTCAGCGGTGTGACCGATGTCTCGTGGTGAATCGCTAAGGGGTTCGTCGTTGATGGCCATGGAACTGGATCTCGATTGCACTCGAATGGCAAACGGCATTCACGGGGCGTGACTCGGAATTTATCGGCTCATGCTGCATGAACTTGATGACTCATACGCGATTGTCCGGTGTCGGGAGTCTCTGTCTCGCCGCTGCGGTATTCCGATGCAGTCCATGCGGTTCCAGGGAAGCCTAGAGGAGAGCTGTGGCAAACAGACACAGCACGGCAAGAAAACTGACCACGAAGATCGTCGAACGAAGCGTGGCGAGGTTCATGGCGTAGCAGATCCCATGTCCGATTCGTGCCAACACGAAAACAATCGAGGCGATGTCCGCCAGCCAGCCGCCACCTGCGGTTTGCACTGCGACGACTCCGGCGGTGAACAGCGCGAGCGCTTCCCAGGCATTCTGCTGCGCTGCCCAGAGACGGGCACCTTGGCCTTCACTCTGCGCATATTGCTGGCGCGGATGGTGGTTATCCATACGGCCGAATTCCTGACGCCTGACCTTGCTGCCCCAGAATGCCAGCCAGAACGGCAGTAGGGCGGTTATCAGCAGACACCACAGCGGTAGACTCATTGTCATCCTCTCGATCGATCTTGCCGGACACGGTATCCGGTGACTTTTAGCCAAGGTAACAGATTGCTCTATAGAGATAAGAGTCCCAAACGGTGCCTGCCGGAAATGCAGGCCAGTTCAGCCGTTGTCGCTTGGCGAGGCATTTTCGACCCGAGCCAAGATGTTGGCGACGTCCGCGAGCGTCGTGGTATCGAGTTGGTCGACGGCGGCTTCGAGATAGGTGCGATCCTTGAGATAGAGACACAGCGTCTCGATGAAGCGGATGCGCAGATCATAGAGCGACGAGCGAGCATCGAGAACGTCCACCAAGTCTCTCAAGCCCAGAGATTCTCCGCGAATGGCTGCCTGGAGGAACAGGCTGCCGGAGTCCACCGAGCGTTGCAGCGCCTCGAGTTGACGCAGGTCGCCCTGCATGCTGAGCAAGCGTTTGCGGACCTCCTGCCGCGCCAGACGCCGCTCGTTTTCCATGGTGGCCGCGCCGGCTTGCGCCGTCAGTTCTCCCTGGCGAATGCTGGCGGTGGTATAGCCGCCTTGGTAAAGCGGCAGGCTCATCTCCACGCTTGCCGTGAAATCATTGCTGGTTCGCAGGGCATCGTTGCTGTCGACGTCACTGTACCCGACCACCAAGTTTAACTCAGGGTAGCGTGATGCGCTTCTTACGCCGGTATCTTGCTGGGCAACGCGTTGGCGCTCGGCGGCCAGGCGCACCTGCACGTTGTCTCGGGTCAGGGCCAGCCAGCTGTCCAGCGGCCGGGGTTCCGGCGCGATGTCCAGGTTTTCCGGCGTATTGACCAATACCGGATCGAAAGTCATCGACGCTCCTGTCAGTCGCTCCAGATCACTCAGGGCATTGGCCAGATCGTTTTCCGCTGACGTCTGGTCGGCAATCGCCTGGTCCAGACGCGACTGGGACTCCAGCAGATTGATGCGATCGCCAATGCCCAGGTCATAGGCGCGTTGTGCCTGGCGCTGCTGCAGTAACAGAGAGTCTCGCTGGGCGATCAATAGCCCCAGCTTGCGCGAGGCCTGATAGGCATCGAGATAGGTCTCTACCACCTTGACTGCAAGATCGCGCTCGGCAACTGCCACTTGTAATGTGGCGGCGTCCATCTGGGCGTGAGCCTTGCCGACCCGACGCCAGCGTTCGAGGCTGAATAGCGGCTGCGTCAACCGCAGTTCCCAACTGGTATCCCGCGTCTTGCCGGCAACACGATCGTCGTAGACTTCGTCCGGATAGTCGTCGGGATTATCGGTGTAGATGTTGTCGGCATCCGTATAACGATACGCTGCGCTGGCGTCTAAGCGAGGACGCAAACCCGCCTGCGCCATCGGCACTTCCTGCGCCACCGACTGACTATCCAGACGCTGACTCTGTAAGCCACTGTCGTAGGTCAGCGCGAGTGAGACGAGCTGTGCAAGCGAAGGTAGTGGCGCCGGAGCGGCGCTGAGGGATTCCGGTACCGGCGCGGCTATGTTGAGCGGCTGCGCTTGTGCCGTAGCGGTCAGCGTTGCCAGACAGCCGGTCAGAATCCATTGATAAAATGATGGCATCACTCTTCTCGCATCGCACGTGCCAGCATGTCGCTGAACGGTTTGAACATATAGCTGGCAAAGGTGCGGTCGCCGGTCTTCAGCATCACTTCGGCCGGCATGCCGGCCAATAGCTGCATCGACGACGTCATCTCGGAATATCCTTCGTCGGTAACGCGAATTCGCGCCTTGTAATAATGGTTGCGAGTGGCTTCGTCTTCGAAGCTGTCCGCCGAAACGTTGGCGACCTCGCCCTGGATGACGTTGGAAAGCCGCTGGTTGAAAGCGCTGAAGCGAATCTCGGCCGGCTGTCCGATGTGGACGTTATCGATATCGCGATCCGGGATTCGCGCTTCGACGATGAACGCCTCATTGGCCGGGACGATCTCCATGACCGTATCGCCGGAACGAATGACGGCGCCTTGGGTATGGACCTGCAGGTCGACGACGGTGCCCGGGACAGGCGCGACGATGGCGGTGCGTTGCACCTGATCGCGCAGGGCGGTGACCCGCTCTTCGGCGTCGGTGACCTGGGATTGGATATCCTTGAGATCCTCGCCCACTTCCTGGTGATATTCCTGCCGACGAATCTCCTTCTGGAAGCCATTTTCGCTGATCTGCGAACGCAGCTGTGCGACTTCGGCACTGTGTTGGGCGTTTTCCCCCTGATACTCGAGGGCTTGGCGTTCGAGCTCGCGTAGACGTTGGTTGTCCCCCAGTCCTTCCTTGAACAGTGTTCGATAGTCGCTGGCTTCTCCAGACAACGAATTGATCTTGGACTGATTGACCTGCTGCAGTCTTTCGAGACCGGCGATCTGTTCCTGCATCTGATGCGCTTTCTCGTCCAGCGCGGACAGCGCATTTTTCAGCGATTGCCGCCGGACCTGAAATAGACGTTTCTGCACATCGACGACGGCCTGCACGCGCGGCGAGGCATCATCGAGCAAAGTGTCCGGAAACGTCAGCGTGTCGCGATCGCTTTGTTCCGCCAGCAGGCGTACCTCGCTTGCCAATGCAATTCGATACTCCGATTCGGCAATGGTGAGCTTGGCCAGTGGCTGGGTGTCGTCGAGCACGATCAAAGAATCGCCGGCGTTCACATGATCGCCATCCTCGACCAAGATACGTTTGACGATCCCGCCTTCGAAGTGTTGAACCTTCTTGGTCGAGGTCTCGACGGCTACCGACCCCGTCGCTACTACTGCGACCGCAAGATCGGCGGTGAGCGACCAGAGTACGAATCCGCCGAGTGCGAATATCAGAATCCCCAGTCCCCATCGACGGCTGGCGCGATCGCTGGTGGGCAATTTAGACGCAGGGGCGCCGAGTGCGATCGGCGCGGCAGAGGAAATCGTCATGACGTCGGCGGCTCCGGTGAGAGGGGAAGATGGGTGCGTGAATCTTCCGATTTGCCGTGGGCACGCATTCGAATCGAGTGTATGGGGGCATCGCCCGGTGTGGATTGGCGGGCGGGTGCGCAGGCAACCATGCGCCCCTCCTGCAACACGAGAACCCGATCGACATGATCCAGAATGGCCGTGGCGTGGCTGATGATGAAGACGGTGGTCCCTTGGGTCTTGAGTTGGCGCAGGCAGTGCAGCAGTGCGCGTTCGCCACTGGCATCGAGATTGGCGTCCGGCTCGTCGAGAACCACCAGAACGGGATTGTCGTAGAGTGCCCTGGCGAGTCCGAGGCGCTGGCGCTGGCCGCCGGACAGCACACCACCGCTACCGCTGATCTGGGTGTCATAGCCTGCCGGCTGACGCAGGATAATGTCGTGTACGCCGGCCTTCTGCGCGGCTTCGATGACCCGCGCCGGGTCGATGTTGCCAAAGCGGGCGATATTCTCGCTGATGCTGCCGTCGAAGAGCTCGATATCCTGAGGCAGGTAGCCGATGAAGGGACCCAACCGTTCCCGTGGCCATTGGCTGATATCGGTACCCCCCAGCCGTACACAGCCGCTCTGGACCGGCCATACGCCCAGAATGACCCGAGCCAGTGTCGATTTGCCCGCAGCGCTGGGGCCGACGACAGCGATATGCTCGCCGGGATTGCACAGCAGGCTGAGATCCCATAGCGTCGGCCGACTATCGCCGGGAGGCCCAGCGGTCACCGATTCGAGTGCCAAACGCCCAACCGGCGGCGGAAGGGGCATACGCTGGGGTTCGGCGGGTATCGCTGCAAATAGGGTGTTGAGTCTGGCATGAGCCGTGCGCGCCGCGACGAACCCTTTCCAGCCACCGATCATTTGATCGATTGGCGCTAGCGCCCGACCCATCAGGATGGAGCCGGCGATCATCATTCCCCCCGTCAGGCTGCCTTCGATGACCAGGTAGGCGCCTAGCCCGAGAATCAATGACTGAAACATGACTCTCAGGGTTTTCGACACGTTGCTGAGCACGCCGGCCCGATCGCTGGCGTGAGATTGATGCACGAGATAGTCATGATGCTTGCCGCGCCAGCGGGCGAGCAGGTTAGGCAGCATGCCCATGGCCTGAAGCACTTCGGCGTTACGCAGGTTGCTTTGAGCCAGATCTTGCGACTGGACGTGTTCTCGATTGGCTTCGCTCAGCAGCGACTGCGTGCTCTTCTCGTTGATCCAGGCCAGCATCATCAATACGCATGCCGCGACGGTGGCGAAAATGCCGAACCAAGGATGAAACAGCGTCAGAATAGCGATATAGACCGGTATCCACGGCGCATCGAAGAAGGCAAACAGACCGTTGCCACTCAGGAACTGGCGCAACGTGGTGAGATCGTTGAAAGGCTGAGCCGAAGGCTTGCCGGGTACCTGCAACGCTCGCTTGAACGTGGCCTGATACAGCCGCTCGCTGATCTGGACATCGAGACGGTTACCGACGCGTACCAAGATACGCGAGCGCACCAAATCCAAAGAGCCCATCACCACGAACAGAAATACGACTACCAATGTCAACATGAGTAAGGTTTCAGGGCTCCGCGTGGTGACCACCCGGTCATACACTTGCAACATATAAATGGATGGCGCCAGCATCAGAAGGTTGATGAACAGGCTGAACAACAAGATGAACAGGAAAGCCTGACGGCTAGCAGAGAGTGCTAGCTGCAAGTCGGTCTTGCCATGAGATTTTTCCACGATGCTTTCTCTTCTGACGTTGTTGTGGAAAGTGGCGTCGATACCGCATATTCCTTTTTAGCATGCGTAAATTGTGAAGAAATTTACAAGCGAGATTTTTTATTAGTCATCAGGTGTATGCGAATCGTTTTTTGGCTCGAATGCTGTTTTAATGCTTTATATACAGTGGGATAGTCGGTTTCTGCCTCGGTCCTATCGAAAAACGAAAAAAGCTTTGGAATAAAAATGGAGAGTTTTATGAAATTAGTGCTACGCGCTTTTTATGAGTTTTAAGTGCAAATTTTAGTACTTGGGTATGATATTTATCAGACTTGAAATTTTATGTAATCGAGCATTTTATAAAAGAGTAAGTGAAAGGTTAAGATGATGATAATTTGTTGGAATCGAGACGTGAGAACGCTACATTTCATTGGCATCTCGTTAAATTCGTTTTGATGGTTTTAGAAGTTTCAACTTTGCGCGGGAAGTGAGAAGCGCTAGGTTGCCATCGGTAAGACTTTAGTCCTGAGTATTTCGGCCCGTAACGACCAGCGACAGGGAACTTTCATTCGTCAGCGGACGAAAGGCTGGCATCGTTTCCATAGGCGCCGAACGAGCGACCGTCATCCTCGCTCGTTTCATAACCACCCACATAACGCGAAGGGGCTTTCTTCATGTTCACGCTATCCATCATCGATTCTCAGACAGGTGATATCGTCGAGGAGCTGGCGCAGGGCGCTGCCATCACTCGTAATCTCCTCGGCGAAGACTACCGGCTTGAAGTCACGCCCCTCGACAGCAGCGGCTTTCTCGCCAGTGACGTTGGCGGCGTCGCATTGACGATAACCGATTCTGCGGGTAATCCGAGCGAGCAGGTAACCACCGAAAGCCCCTATCGGTTTACCTTATCCGATGGCCTGGAGCGTGGCCTGACAAACCTGATGTTGGAAGCGCGGGATGAAAACGGGCAACTGCTGACGGGTAGCGAGCAGTCGGCCGATATCGAGATCGTCAATGCGGAAGGGTGGTCGGGAAATACCTTTACTCTTCAGGGGGAATCGTTGATACCCGATGACGGTACCTCTGCCGCCGATAGTGTCGTTCGTGATCCCGACAATCCCGACCCCAGTGGTGCCGCGGGCAGTGACGGGTTATGGAATGGTTCGAGCGGGCCGGGATACATGGATATGGGGGGGCAGGTCGGAGACGCCGCCTATTTCGAGGTCGATGTCGAGACTGGTGGGGTGTATCAACTCGACGTTAGATATGCCGGCAGTAGCGCATCGGGCTCGCCGCGCCCGATGGGCGTGCTGGTCGATGGCGCCACTCAGGGAACCTTGTCGTTCCCCGCGACCGGTACCGGGACGGCCGGCTGGGAGGCTTGGCAACACGCAACGCTATCGTTGACCTTGGACAGCGGCACCAATGTCATCCGTCTTGCGAACGTCGTCGGAGCTGGCCCCAACATCGATAGCCTGACGCTGACGGCTCTCTCGGACGGTAGCGATGACTCGCCATCTCCATTGATTATCCAAGCGGAAGATTCGGATCTCGTTTCGATCGATGACAGTGGCGCATCAAGCAGCTCGGCACTGACCCGAGTGGTCGATAGCACTCATCCGGATGCGCAGGGCAACGTTCTTGCTGGCGCGACGGGGGGCGGCTACCTCGATTTCGGAACCGATGCGGGCGATGCCGTCACTTTTCAGGTGGCGCCCAATGAAACCGGGGTCTACACGGCGACGATCCGATACGTCAACGGTGGCACAGCAGATCGCCCACTGCTGCTGTCGGTCAACGGCGCCGAGCCCACGCTGGTCTCGTTTCCGCCGACCGGTTCCTGGACCAACTGGAGCGAGCTCAGCGTCTCGGTGCCGCTTTCCGAGACTGACAATGCCCTGACGTTGACTCTACCGTCGACGGGTCAAGGAGGCGTACCCAACGGTCCCAATATCGATCAGATCAGCTTCGATTACGTCGAAGAGTTGCCATCGGACTCGACGCAGATCTTTTCTATCGAAGGAGAAGCCTTGAGGGTCGACGACGGTTCCTCCGTTGCCGACAGCGTGGTTCGCAACTCCAGCAATCCTGAACCGAGTGGTGGCGGGGCCGATCAGCTGTGGGGTGATTTCAGCGGGTCCGGTTATCTGGACATGGGATCGCAAGCGGGCGATGCGGCGCTCTTTACGGTCAACGTCAGTCAGGCGGGCACCTATCTACTGACGATCCGCTACGCTGCCAGTGGAACGAACGATCGACCGATGGCGCTCTCCGTGGACGGTGATGCACAGGGGGCGATCGCTTTTACGTCGACTGGCCAAGGTAGCGCGGGCTGGGAAAACTGGACGGAAACCTCCGTCGAGATCGATCTCGGGGCAGGCGACAATGCGGTCAGATTGGCCAATATCGGCAATATCGGTCCGAACATCGACAGCCTGTCGATTCACACGCTGGCCGACAGTGGCGGTGATCCGGGTGTCGAGCCTGGGGATCGCTTCGAGGCCAGGATCAATTTCCAACCAAGCGGTGCCGCGACGCCGGAAGGGTATATCGCCGACACCGGCCAGGCGTTCGGTCAGCAGTCGCTGCAGGTGGACGGTCAGATCTACCGATACGGTTGGGTAGCCGCGGCTTCGATCGCCGATGGGACCGCCAATGGCACGACGCCGATGGCCATAGCCGGTCAGGATCCCGATGCGCTGGGGAATCGCGGTGGTGACATCGATCCCTTGCAGGCGACTTATGCAGGCTTCGACAAACCGGGCTATGAACAAAGTGCCGGTTGGGAAATCGAGTTGGACGACGGCTACTACGAAGTCACGATTGCGATCGGTGATAGCGGCGGCGCCTACGATAGTGTCAACCTCATCAACGCCGAAGGAGAGTCTTTCAATACGCCGTTCGCTTCGATGCGGCCGGACGGATTCCCCGCCGACAACGACCCGACCAATGATAGCGATGGCTATCGCTCCAGTCTGGTCACGCGCATCCTCCAGGTGACCGGTGGCCGCCTGACGCTGGATTCGATCGGTGTCGATAGCGACAATACCGAAATCCAGTACATCGATATCCAGTCGCTACCCGATCTGACGCCGAACGACGACCGTGAGGCACCGGCGGACTACGTGTACTTCACCGATCCCAGAGCGGTGGCCGGCGTGGGTCAGCAGCAGGTAGAGGTTCATCTGCAGTCCGACGATGGCAGCCTGCCGGTCGGCGTCGATCCCACATCGGATTTCTTCATCGGGATCTCGGTCGTCGAGGGGCGCGGCGGGGCGCTGCTGGAGAGTCTCAATGACGGCTCGGTCCACCTCATCAATACCGTCACCGGTGAACAGGTCGCGTTCAATATCAATACGACCGGCGGCTTCGATTCGCTGACGATTTCTCCGGTAGGCGGACTTGATGAGTACACCAGTTACACGCTGGTGATCGATGGGTTCCAGGACCGGGGAGACAACAGCGACCCGAGTGCACCGACACGAGAATTCCAGAAGTTCACCACGACGTTCGTGACCGGCGCTACGCCGGAAGTCCAGGGTAGTGAGGTGGCGTTCGATACCAATGTCGAGCTCGATGGCGCGCAGGATGGAGCCTATCTGTTCAGTTCCATTACCATGTCTCCCGACTATTCGCAGATCTACGTATCGACCCTGGGTGGTGAAATCAAGCGTTACGATGTCGACCCCCTTACCGGGGCGCTTTCCAACGAGCAGACTCTGGCGCTGGATTATTTCCAGACCGACGCAGGGGCTCGTGGCATTGTCAGCCTGACGTTCGATCCGACCGATCCCAATGTGCTGTGGGTGACCGATAACTATCCCATTCCGCTGACCGGGCGCGATAACGGCGTGCCCGACTTCAGCGGACGGGTCAGCAAGATCACGCTTGGCGATAGTGACGACGTATTCACCGGCAGCGCGGAAACGTATATCACGGGGCTTCCGCGTTCCAACGGTGATCATGTCACCAATAGCCTGGTGTTCCACGCCAACCCGGAATACGACGCTGACACCAACCCTGACGTTCCGCCTTACCTGTTGTATGTCTCTCAGGGCGCTAACACCGCCATGGGAGGCGACGACAGCGCCTGGGGTAATCGTCCTGAGCGCTTGTTGAATGCCGCCGTTCTGGAAATCGACCCCACCCGGGACGCGCCGGAAGGCGGTTTCGATGTATCCACCGAGCCCTTGCCGACTGACGGCTCCAATACCCGTTATGCAGACGACGATGGCGATCTCAAGAACGGGCCCATCGATATGGGTGGCGGCCAGTACCTGGTGTTTGCCGAAGACGGCACCGCGTCGATGCAGGACGCCGACGGTAACGTGCTGATCGACTATTACGACCCCTACGCTGCCGATGCGGTACTCAAGATCTACGCCACCGGCACTCGTAACGCCTACGATCTGGTGTGGCATTCCAACGGTAATCTGTATGCCTCGACCAATGGCTCTGCGGCAGGCGGCGTCACCCCGGACGACCCTTCGACGGCCTATAACGAAGCTTTGATCAACGTCGGGATCGAAGACGACTGGTTGTTCAAGATCGAGGAGGGCGGTTATTACGGGCACCCGGACTCGCTGCGTGACCAGTACATTCTCAATGGCGGTAATCCGACCAATGGCGACGACCCCAACGAGACGGATGAGTACGAAGTCGGGACACAACCCGATAGCAACTACCGAGTCGACGATGCCTATTCCCTGGGCACCAACCGCTCGCCGAATGGCGCCATCGAATACACCAGCAACGTGTTCGGGGCGACGCTGGACGGAAGCTTGCTATTCGTCGAGTACTCCGGCGGCGACGACATCCGCTGGATCTCGCTGGATGAAGAAGGCAACGTTTCGAGCGATAACGTGCTACGTGATGTCGACGGTAATGTTATCAAATACGTCGATCCGCTCGATATCATCGAGAACCCGCTAACCGGGCAGCTCTATTTGATGACACTCAACCGCAGCACTGGCGAGAGTCAGGTCATACGCCTGAATCCAGTGCCCGGCGACATCGTTGATCCTGGCGAAGGAGATACCGACTTGACCACTATTGCCACTATCCAGGCCGAGGACGACACGCTGGCGGTCATAGCCTCGGGTGCCGACGCTCAGATCGTCATTCGCGATGGCGATACGCCAGAAGTCAGCCCGACCAACCCGCCTTACGGCATCCGTCCGGGCGCTTACGGAATGGATGGCAATACCGATTACAGCGATGGCACCGTAGGCGGCTACGCGGACTTCGGTTCGACGACCGCGGATTTCATCACCTTCAATGTGGATGTCAGTGCCGCCGACGCCGGCGATGCGGTATTGCGGGTGCGTTATGCCAATGGGGGAACGGCTAACCGCCCACTCGAGGTCTTCGTCAACGATGAGAGTATCGGCATCTACGCCTTCTCGCCGCCAGTCGGCGTCAGTGGTAATGCGGCCTGGAATACCTGGCAGACATTGGACATTCCCGCCGAGCTGCTGGCGGGCGCGAATAGCGTCCGCTTGCAGTCGACTACTAACACCGGCCCCAATATCGACCAGTTGGAAGTGCTGATCGAAGACACGACGCCGGGCTATGCGGCTTATGAAGCGGAGACCGCTACTCTCGAGGGCGGCGCGATCGTCGTGCCCACGATGCAGAGTGATCGCGACGCCTCGGGCACTGGCTTCGTCGACTTCGTCGGCACTGGCGATCAAACCATTACTTGGGATGTGGATGTCGATCAGAGCGGCGTCTACGAAGTCGCTTTCCGCTATTCGTTGACGACCGGTAAAGCGGACCGTCCCATGGGGCTGACGATCAATGGCGTCACTCAGCCGGCCGTCAATTTCCCGGCACAGAGCCAAACCGTTAGCGATTGGGCTTACCAGACGATCAACGTCACGCTGGCTGCCGGCAGCAATACCGTGACGGTTACCGCGCCCAATGGCGTCGGACCCGATGTCGATTCGCTGGAGGTGTCGGACGAACCGATCACGACCGTCTCCAACGGAGACATCAGCGTCGTCAGTACCGATCCGGCTTACTTTACCGATCGCATCGCCTTCAATTATCTCGAAGACAACGATGCGACCAGCTCCTCACCGGTAGCTCGAGAGTACAAGGACAGCGGGTCGGTCATTATCACCAACAACGGCACCGGCGATTTGTCGGTCAGCAGTGTGACGCTGAGCGGTCCTTTCACGCTGGCGGATGCGGATGCACTGGACGGTCTGAACCTGTCACCTGGCCAATCTATCGAAGTGGGGGTGCTGTTCAATCGCGACGCTTACACGCCTCCGGCCAGTAACGCTGCGGACGGCGTGTTCGAAGGCACCATGACGATCGTTTCTGATGACGCCGACCAGCCGGTCACGGAGATCCAGCTGGCCGGCTTCTGGCAGGCCCGAGACGAAGGTGGCTGGGAGCCGAACCTCAATGAAATCTGGCGTGTGTTTGGCTTCGGCAATCATATCGACGGTTTGTCGACACTCGACGGTGGCGGTCAATCGGTGCTGCAGGACTTCGATCTATACCAGGCGGTCAATGACCAGGAAGTATTGTCACGTTACTGGCAGATCGCGGAAGGCGTCGACTCGGCGACGGTTACCCAACTGGCGGCTTTGCACGGCTACAGTGGCGCATTGCTGGCCCTGCACGCCCCAGGCGACAAGGCAACGCGCACCGCGCTGAGCAACCACGACAGTCTCTACAGCCAATCGTTCCTGCCACAGGTCGCCAACGGAGATTATGCAACCTCGACCTTCGATCGGGGCAGGATTCCGGACGGCTGGGCCGGAGACGATATCTTCGGGATTTCCATCGCCAACCTCTCGACCGACCCGTCGCTCAACCCGCATGGTGGCAGCACACCGCCCGCCGAAGATGCCGGCATCGAGCGTGGCTACACCGTGCGCGTATTCCAGGCCTACGACACCGGTGGCAATGCCATCGCCAATACGTACTTCGTGGTCATGGATTACACCGGGATCAACTATGACTACAACGACAACGTCTTCCTGATCGAAGGCATCGAACCTGCTGCGAGAACGCCGTTCAACGATGCCGCCACTCCCTGGGTCGTGGATAACGATGGCCTTACCCTGGATGCCGCGTTGTTCGATGAGGGCGCGCCTTATCTGACCTACGAAGATTCCAGCGAGACCCAGCTGGGCACCAACTTCCGCGAAGGTGGGGTAGACATTCAAGGCAACGGGGACGCCATTGGTTGGATCGAGAACGGCGAGTGGGTCGAGTACACCCTCGAGGTCGACCAGGCCGGCGTCTATGATCTTTCGTTCCTATCCGCGTTGGGCGCGCAGACAGGTAATGCACGTTCCATTACCGCCACCTTCGACAGCGGTTCGGGCGTCTACGAGGTGGCCACCATTGGTGTCGATTACACGGGGAGCTGGAACAATTTCTCGGCTACCGAGAGCCAGAACGTGGCGTTGGAGGCGGGTACGCAGACACTGCGTCTGACCTTCAACGGTGGGTCGCAGAATCTGGAGTCCTTCAGTCTGGAGCCTGCGTCTCAATCGGCATTCAATGCCTCGGGCACGCCGTGGGCAGTCGACGATGGGCTCACGCTGAATGCTGGGCTTTACGATGAAGGCGGGCCGGAAGTCGCTTACCACGATAGCAGCGAAGAGCAGCTAGGCGTCAATACGAGAAACGAAGGTGTCGATCTACGCGACAATGGTCAATCGATCGGCTCGGTTGCCAACGGTGAATGGGTCGAGTACACCGTCGATGTGGCGACGCCCGGCACCTATCAGCTCTCGTTTGCCGCCGCGACCATGTCCAATGGGCGCACCGTGACCGCCAGCGTCGAACAGGACGGGACTGTCTACACCAGCGCGGCACCGCAGGCCGTGACCAATACCGGTGGTTGGAACAACTATCAGGCCAATAACGGTATCGAGCTGGATCTTGCGGCGGGAGAACAGACACTGAGACTGACATTCAATGGCGGAGCTATGAATCTGCAGTCGTTCACGCTGACGCCGGAAGCCAACGCGGCAACGACCTCCATGGCATCGCTGATGTCGATGATGACTTCGAGCGACGAGGATGCTGCCTTGATGCAGTCCCTGGAGGATATTTTCGTGCCCAGCGACGACGTGGCCATTGCCGGGGTCGATCACAGTCCGAACGACACCAGCCTCGTCTAAAATCTCTTTTCAGCTTGTCGACCTGAGCCGGGCAGTCGCCCGGCTTTTTCGTGCCGAGGCGTTTTTTCGTCTTATCCAGGGGCGGCAGGTCCGAGAACGGCGTCAAGCCGTACGGTAAGCGTAAGGCATCTCGGTCAGAATGCCGCGACCACCGGATAGCGTAAGAGCGAGATCCTGCAGGCAGTCCCACACGGGCAGAGCAACGGCGCCCTTGATGGCCAGATCGATACGCTGGGAGAACATCAGCAACTTGTGCAGGCGTCGCTGGGGTAGACGCTTGAGCGCCTGCTGATAGCCCGGGCGCCGCTTCTCCGGAATCATCGGGCGCTGCGCCTTGCAGGCGTGCTCCAGACTCTGTCCCTGGTCGAGATGCTGAAAGATCGAGAGCAGGGTTCGCAGTTCGCGGGTCAGTGCCCACAGGATGATCGGTGCTTCGACACCTTCCTGACGTAGGCCGCGCACGATCCTGGCGACGCGGTCGCGCTCGCCTTTCAGACAGGCATCGGCGAGGGTGAACACATCATAACGCGCGCTGCTTTCGACCCCGTTGGCGATCGCCTCGACATTGAGACGCGCATTGGGCGGCATCAGCAGCGCCAGCTTCTGCAGTTCCTGATCGGCCGCCAGTAGATTTCCCTCGGTGCGCTCGCCGAGGAGACGGGCCGCTTCCATGTCCATCGTGAAGCCGTAGCGGTTGGCCCGATCGCGCATCCAGAATCCCAAGCGCTGATGATCCACCGGCCACACCGGAACGAACAGTCCTAGCTTGTCCAGTGTCTTGAACCATTTGCTCGACTGCGCCTTACGATCCAGGCGCCGACTGGATAGCAGCAGCACATTGTCGCTATCGCCGGTCTGTTCGGCATAGGCCTCGAGCGCCTTGCCGCCTTCCTGGCCGGGCGATTGATTTCCCAGGCGGACTTCGATCAGCTTGCTCGACGAAAACAGCGAGAGACTGGAAGCCGATTCCAGCAGTTGAGTCCACTGGAAGCTGGACTCGACGTGCATGACCTCGCGCTCTTCGATGCCGCGCTCGCGGGCGACGCGACGCACGGCATCGCAGGCCTCGAGATGGATCAATGGCTCGTCGCCAGCCACCATCACGACCGGCGGCAGACGCTTCTTGAGCGAATCTTCCAGCTTATCGGGAAAGACCTTCATGGTGTCTCGAGCGCGTTCAATCGGTCGACCAACTGGGTGGCTGCGTCTCGACGTAGCTGCCTGACGGCATCGCTACGCACTTCTTCACCGGAATAGATGTCATCGGGCGAAAGCAATACGGTCGTCGACGTTTCCAATTGCTGCTGATTCAGCAGGTAGGCACTGTCCGATACGCGCTGGACGGAGAACGGCGCCGTCAGCGTGAGGCGAGTCTCGCGGCTACCGGAATCCGCCCGGGTCAGTCGGTTCTCGCTGAGCTTCTCGTCGCCGAGATTGAGGCGCAGGTCGGCATCGTCGGTGATCCGCGTGCCCGCGTTCTCCAGCGTTCGTTTCACTTCCTCGCTGAACGGCGACACGTTGGCGCTCAGGCCTATCTCTTCGATGCCCAGCGCGGGCTGATTCAGTCCGCGGAGCTGAAATCCACAACCGGCAAGCGTTGCCAACGACACTGCCAACAATCCGGTCAAAACGGTGCGACGCATCATGAAAATCTCCTCAGTTGGCGACGATATTGACCAGCTTACCGGGCACGACGATGACCTTGCGCACGGTCTTGCCTTCGATATGACGCTGCACATTCTCCTCGGCCAGCGCCAGGGACTCCACTGCGGCCTTGTCGGCTTCCGCGGGCACGTCGAGTCGCGCGCGGAGCTTGCCGTTGACCTGCACGACCAGTTCGACGCTGTCCTTGACCAGCGCATCCTGATCCACGACCGGCCAGGTGGCATCGATGACCGGCGTCTCGTACCCTAGCGCATGCCACAGCGCATGACAGGCGTGCGGTGTGATCGGCGACAATAACAATACGCAAGCCTCGATGGCTTCGCGGCTGACGGCAAGACCTTGCGGCGAAGTGTCGTCGAAACGCCCCAGCGCATTGGTCAGTTCCATCACCGCAGCGATTGCCGTATTGAACGTGGTACGACGGCCAATATCGTCGCCGGCCTTGGCAATGGTTTCGTGCGTCTTGCGGCGTAGATCCTTCTGAGTCTGATTCAGCGACCGAGAGCCGAGCGCAGCCACGTCGAATGATGCCGGTGTTCCGGCCGCAACGTGATCGGCAACCAGCTTCCACAACCGCTTGAGGAAGCGATGCGAGCCCTCGACGCCGGAGTCCGACCACTCGAGCGATTGCTCCGGCGGGGCGGCGAACATCACGAACAGGCGCACGGTATCCGCCCCGAAGCGGTCGATCATCGCCTGTGGGTCGACGCCGTTGTTCTTCGACTTGGACATCTTCTCGATGCCGCCCATCTCCACCGGCTGTTCGTCGCTGATCAGCTTGGCGCTGGTCGGGCGACCCTTGTCGTCACGTTCGACTTCCACATCGGCCGGATTGAACCACTCCTTGCCACCGTTCTCGGCCTCGCGATAGAAGGTCTCGGCGATCACCATGCCCTGGGTGAGCAGACGCTGGAATGGCTCGTCGCTGCTGACCAGCCCTTCGTCGCGCATCAGCTTGTGGAAGAAGCGGGCGTAGAGCAGATGTAGAATCGCGTGCTCGATACCCCCGATATACAGATCCACCGGCAGCCAGTAGTTGGCGCGATCGTCGAGCATCGCCTCCGGATTATCGGCACAGCAGAAGCGCGCGTAGTACCAGGAGGACTCCATGAAGGTGTCGAAGGTATCCGTTTCGCGCGTCCAGCCATCGCCCAGGTCGTAGAACGCCGGCATCTTCTTGAGCGGTGAGCCCGAGGCATCGACTTCGACTTCCATCGGCAGTGCCACCGGCAGCTCATCGTCGGTGAGCGGTACGGTCTGACCTTCGGGGCCATACTTGACCGGAATCGGCGCGCCCCAGTAGCGCTGGCGGGCGACCCCCCAATCGCGCAGGCGGTAGTTGATCTTGACCTTGCCGCGGCCCTCGGACTCGAGCCTGGCGGCGATCGCATCGAATGCGGCTTCGAACTCGAGGCCGTCGAATTCGCCGGAGTGAATCAACTTGCCGTGCTCGACGTAAGCGCTGGCGGAGAGATCCGGCGCGTTGCCCTCGACATCGGCGATCACCGCCTGAATCGACAGCGCATATTTTGTCGCGAACTCCCAGTCGCGCTGGTCGTGGGCAGGCACTGCCATGACGGCGCCAGTGCCGTACTCCATCAACACGAAGTTGGCGACGAAGATCGGCACTTCCTGGCCGGTCAACGGGTGGAGCGCCCGATAGCCGGTGTCGCGACCGCGTTTTTCCATGGTCGCAAGCTCAGCTTCGGAGTTGCCCCCTTGCTGGCATCCGATCAGGAATTCGGCCATGGCCGGATCCTGTTCTGCGGCTTTCTTGGCCAGCGGATGGCCGGCCGCGACGGCGACGTAGGTGACGCCGAAGAGCGTATCGGGGCGGGTGGTATAGACGTCGAGACGTTCGTCGCTACCCTGGACACCGAAGCTGAGTTCGACCCCGCGCGATTTGCCGATCCAGTTGCGCTGCATGGTCTTGACCTGCTCGGGCCACTCGACCTTGTCGAGGTCGGCCAGCAGCTCATCGGCGTAGTCGGTGATCTTCAGGAACCACAGCGGGATTTCCTTGCGCTCGACTCGGGCGCCAGAGCGCCAGCCGCGGCCGTCGATCACCTGTTCGTTGGCGAGCACGGTCTGGTCGACGGGATCCCAGTTGACCGTCGACATCTTCTTGTAGACGACGCCTTTCTCGACCAGTTTGGCAAAGAACCACTGTTCCCAGCGGTAATAATCGACGTCGCAGGTCGCGAATTCACGGTTCCAGTCGTAGGCGAAACCCAGCGCTTTGAGCTGGCCGCGCATATAATCGATGTTCTGGTAGGTCCACTTGCCGGGCGCCACGCGATTCTTGATCGCGGCGTTCTCGGCGGGCATGCCGAAAGCGTCCCACCCCATCGGCTGCAGCACGTTCTTGCCCTGCATCCGCTGGAAACGCGTCACCACGTCACCGATGGTGTAGTTGCGCACATGGCCCATATGCAGCTTGCCGCTGGGGTAGGGAAACATCGACAGGCAGTAGAACTTCTCGCGCGTCGTATCCTCGACGGCCTTGAAGCTCTGGTTCTGGTTCCAGTATTGCTGTGCGGCGTTTTCGATCGCTTGTGGGTTGTACTGTGCGTCCATCGGTTTGGTCAGGCACCTTGCGTTCGGCGTGTGGGAGCGCCAGAGTCCCCGCGAAAAGCTATACTCATCACAGACGAAAAGAGCGGGGCCGGCTTGATTTTTCAGGGCCATAAGCATACCCCAGACCCATCGTCGCAAGTAAGAGCCTGGCAAGAAGGCCGGGCGAATCGATCCGCAGCAAAGAAGGGGATAGCCATGGATGAGCAACAATCACGACCCGAGGCGCGTTCCCGTCTCAGTGAAGCCTACGAGCGTATTCTCACCCGTCTCAAGGATAACGGCGGCGAGCTCTCCTGGGAGAGCTTCCAGCACGAACTCGACGAAGCGGTGGCATTCGAATCCGAATTCGAAGAGTTCACCAAGGACGAAATGGCGCTGCTGCGTGCCTGGGTCGAGCGCGACATGCGCGATTTCCGCCAGTTCCTGGCCAAGGGCGGCGAAGGCGTCGCGACCTGGCTGGGGATCGATCTCGATGTGCTCTCGCGGCGGGTCAGCGAAGCGCTGTTCTCGATTGCCGATCGCACCACGATCGATCGCGAACGCTTCGATGATGATCTCGAAGCGGCACGCGCCGACTACACCGCCGGGGAAGTGGCGCTGCCGGGCCGCATGAGCTGCGTTCACTGCGGCGCCGGCGTGCTGCTTGATCAGGTGGCTCGCCTGGAGGCGTGTCACGCCTGCGGCCATCGGTATTTTCAGCGCGACTCCGGCACGCCGCCGCAGCACAAGCCCCAGGTTTGAGCAGGGCTTTTTCGAGGCAATCGGCGAAGCCAACGCGCATCCGGGTTTCGATAAGAAGTTCCCTTACCGAGGAACATTTGGCGCATGCCTAAGTCGTAACGGCATTCCGTGCCAAAACCGACGAGGGCAAGCGTGTCGAGGTCAACCTTTACCTGGCGACAGGGACTGTTAGTCATCGGTCTGTTGACGGGATTTTGCGATCCGCTGCAGGCCGATGAGCTTTCAAGAGATGCCGATTCGATGGCCGATGCCGGCTGTCCCGGTTGGTTGCCTGTCGCTACCCGGTGTTTTACCGGCCAGGATGTTCACGGCGCTTACTACTGGATCGCGATTCCCGATGGCTGGAATCACAAGCTGGTCCTGCATAGCCATGGCGGGCCGCGGCCCAACGCCCCCAAACCCGATGATCCCCTCAATATCGGTCTGCGCCAATATGACGTCATGGTTCGCGAGGGCTACGCCTGGGCAGGGTCCAGCTACCGGCGCGGCGGGTATGGCGTACGCATGGCAGCCGAAGACACGGACTACCTGCGCCGCTTGTTCGTTCAACGTTTCGGGCAGCCCGAGCGCATCTATCTACATGGGCAATCCTGGGGCGGTAACGTCGCCGCTAAGGCGATGGAGCTCTATGGAGAAGACGAGCAGGGGCGACATCGCTATGATGGCGCGCTGCTGACCAGCGGCGTGCTGGGTGGCGGTACCCAGGCCTATCAGTTCCGCGCCGATCTGCGTGCGGTCTATCAGTACTATTGCGCCAATCATCCCTATCCCGACGAAACGCAATACCCGCTCTGGGAAGGGCTGCCCAAGGGCGTCGAGATGACGCCGGAGGAGCTCAATGCGCGCGTTGACGCCTGCACCGGCGCCGGTCTACCGGCCGAACAGCGCACACTCTTGCAGCAGCAGACATTGAACAACATCGTCGATGTCGTGCGAATTCCGCCCGATACGTTGAAGGCACACATGCGCTGGTCGACGTTTCTATTTCAGGACATGGTCGAGCAGCGCCTCGGTGGCGCCAGTCCGTTCTCCAATCGAGGCGTACGCTATCAGGGCTCGATCAACGACGAAGCGCTCAATAAGGGGATCTCGCGTTTCGACGAGGACGCTCGGGCGGTCGAGAAGCTTGGTGACGATGCGGGGCTGACCGGCGATACCGACATTCCCACGGTGACCATGCATGCGATCAACGATCCGATCATCTTCGTCGAGAACGAGTGGCTCTATCGGCGTGCCCGCGAGGATAGCGGGACGGCCGACAGCCTGGTTCAGATCTATACCGACGAAGCCGTGCACAGCAAACTTTCCACCCCACAGTACGCCGCAGCACTGGAATCCCTCGATCGCTGGGTCGAACGCGGCCGCAAGCCCACGCCGAAAGCGATCGCGCAGTACTGCGAGACTCGAGAAGCCAGCGTCTACGACGGCGGCTGTCATTTCGACACGGATTACGAAGTCGCCGACTGGCGAGCGAGAGTCTATGCCCGCCAGCCATGATTGAACCTCTCTGCGGATCAAGTGGCGGTCTGGGTGGCTTGCGTCGGCGGACGCTGCCATTCGGACTCATCGGCATCCAGCGCGCGATGCGACGACTCCGGCAGACGCAGGCCACCCCACATCGCCAGTAGCGTGATCGCGATGAGGTAGATGGCCGGCGCCAGATTGTTGCCGGTGCGCTCGATCAACCACGTCGCTACCAACGGTGCCGTCCCACCGAAAATCGTATAAGAGACGTTGTAGCAGAGCGCCGAGGCGGTGTAGCGCACCCGGGTCGGGAACTGTTCCGATAGCAGTACCGCCGTGACCACCCCGCAGATCACCGCACCCACCGCCATCAGTGCCGCCCCGATCAGCGATGCCCACCACTCACCGCTTCCGGCCAGGGTATAGGCCGGGAAGACGGCAACGATGAGACACACACCTGCCGTCAGGATCGTCTTGCGGCGGCCCACGCGATCGGCGTAGCGACCCACGAACGGGCACAGCGCCGCGGCGAAGATCAGCGCGCCTAGGCTCGCCAGCAGCGCGGTCGTGCGAGACGCCTGACCGACGACCTGCATGTAGGTCGTGAAGTAGGTGGTGAACATGTAGAACGACAGCGCCGTGACCGAAATGAATGCACTCAGACTAACAATGGTTGCGCCATGGGCGCGGACGGTTTCACCCAGTGGGGCTTGGGGAACGGCATGCTGCGCTTTCAGGGCCTGGAAGGCGGGAGATTCGTCCAGGCGTAGACGCATGTAGAGTCCGACCAGCCCCAGCGGTGCGGCGATCAAAAACGGTACGCGCCAGCCCCAGGCATTCAGGGCTTGTTCGGATAGCAGGGCGCTGATGGTGAAGGTCAATGTCGCCGCCGTGGCAAACGCCAGAAAGGTCGAGACCGGGACGAAACTACCATAGCGGGCCTTGCGATGGGTCGGTGCGTGTTCCATCACGAAGGCACAAGCCCCGGCGTACTCACCGCCAGCGGAAAACCCCTGAATACAACGGGCCAGCGCCAGGGCCAGCGGCGCGAACAGGCCCACGCTTGCGTAGGTCGGCAGTACGCCGATCAGCGTCGTGGCGCCGGCCATGAGCAGTACGGTGACGGCGAGAATTCGCTTGCGCCCGATTCTGTCGCCAAGCATGCCGAAGAAAACGCCACCCAACGGACGTAGTGCAAACGACACCGCAAATACGGCGAACGTGTGTAGCAGCGCCAGTGAGTCGTCGCCCGGTGGAAAGAAGTGCTGCGAGATGATGACGGCCAGAAAGCCATAAACGGCAAAATCGAACCACTCGACGAAATTGCCGATCGCCGAGGCCGCGATCACCTTGCGCAGCGTGGCGAGATCGATATCGGTCGAGGCCGAAGCGGTCGCATTATTGTTGTTAACCGAAGCCATTGCCTGTCTCCAAGGAGTTTCCGAGAGGGGGAAACTCTCAGCCTATGGTGACGAGCAATACGCTATCGCCATTCAGGCGACGAGAAGTGTTCCGAGCACGACGTCACGCGGGGCGACGTCGCGGTTTCTCAATCCTTCAGCCCCAACTGCTGTCGCACCCGAGCCAGAGAATCCTCCTGTAGCCGTCCATAGAGTTCGAACTCATCATGAACCGGCCGACCGAGCGCCAGTTCGAACGCACCCTGGTTGGATTGGCTACTGGATTCGCTGGTATGCGTCTGATTCTGGGCATCGCCGAGATTCGACTGGAAGATGCCCGCCGCACTCACCGGCAGAAAATCCTCGTAGGTAATCGGCATGGCGTCGATCCAGTGCGCTTCGATCGCCTCGTCGAGCGAGGCCGGCGCCGAGTTCCCGCTGGCCAGACGTTGGCGGCCGCTCTCGCTGATCTGATAGCGGAAGTAGGCCAGCGCGTCACGTCGCAGAGATTTCAGATCATCGGGAAAAGTCGTGAAGAACTCGCGCAGCTGACGCTGGTGGGCGAGATTGTCGGCGGCACTGGGGGCGTGGCGGGACCGAGTCAATAACTCGTCGTAAAGCGCACGTCCCTTGGGCGTCAGCGCCACGCCGCGCTGCTCGATCTCGCCAAAGCGGGCGGTGTGAGTGCCGCCGTTCCGGCCGGCGTCGTCATCGGCAAACCGCACCGGCTCCTCGAGCGCCTTGAAGCTGGTCTGGCGAAGCAGAATCGGCCATTGGCGCTGGGGCGGCCCCTCGATGACCGCCTTGGGCGTAATGCCGTAATCGGGCATGGCTGCCTGAGCCGCATCGATATCCAGCGTACGCGGCGTGAGATGATTGATGTGCGGACCGCGGAAGCAGACCACATCGGCGACCAGTCGATGCGCATCGTGCAGCGCCTGGTAGGTATCGTGATCGACGGTGGCGTCGCGATGCCAGCGGAAGGTTTCCAGAATTTCGCCCACGAAGCGCGCCGCCTGGTCGCGATCGAGACCGCCCTGGCGTTCGCCGATCGCGACCAGCTCTCGCGCACCGGGCGTGAAGATATCGCGTTCGGCGAGAATCGAGGCTGCCTGGCGACGTAAGGTATCGTCTTCGATCAACTCCAGCCGCAGCAATGAGGTGAAGATCCGGAACGGATTACGTCGAAGCGAATCCTCGTCGATAGGACGGAAGGCGGTGGAGTGAACCGGCACACCTGCCTCCGAGAGATCGTAGTAACTCACCGGGAACATGCCCATCAGCGCGAAGACGCATCTCAGCGTCGACAGCTCATCGGCGGTGCCCACGCGGATCGCCCCGTGGCGCTCGACATCCAGGCGCGAGGTTTCGTCCTGCGCGCCGAGTCGGGCGGCCAATGCAGGATCTGCCTCGAGCGTCTTGCGGTTGATGTCGGCGACCAGTTCGAGCAGATCGCCGTATTGCGGTACCTCCTGGCGATACATGTCGGACATGGCTTGCGAGAAGGCGCTACGGATATCGTCGGGAGAGACCAGAGACAGTGTCATGACACACTCGATGACCGGAAATGAAGACCTTCATCCAACGCTATCGGCAAGCGGCTGGCAAGCCTCGAATCGTGGCTGGGAACCAATCGATAAACGGACGTCGCATATCCGGAAAATAGAGGTGGAAGAGAGGAAGAGAGGAAGAGAGGAAGCGAGGAAGAGGGAAGAGGGAAGAGGGAGGAGAAAGCGGTCTGATGCCGGACGGGATTGTTCTGGAGGCGGCGACGATGTCGCCTCCCCGCCAGATTCGAAGGCGAATCCTGGCAGAGTGACGACGCCGTCGGTCGGCCATCTTACGACGGCTGGCGAGTTTTCCTGACCACGGCAGGCGCCAGCAACAGCAGCGACAGCAGCCAGGTTGGCCAACTGCCGGTGCGCGTGAACGGCGTCAGGCCGGTCATCGGGATGATGTCGCCGACGACATTGGCGGCTTCGAACTGCGGCGCTCGCTCGCGCAGACGGCCTTGGTCGTCGATGATGGCGGTCACCCCGTTGCTGGTAGCGCGGACCACGTAGCGGCCGTTCTCCAGCGCGCGTAGGCGCGCCATCTGCAAATGCTGCAGCGGTCCGATCGAGCGACCGAACCAGGTATCGTTGGAGACCGTCAGCAGCACGTTGGCGTCGCGTGCACGCTCCGCCACTAGGTCGGGATAGACGATCTCGTAGCAGATGGCGCTGCCGATGGCGATGCCGTGGGTCAGGATCGGCGGCTGGGAGTCGGCGCCGGCGGCGAAGTCGGACATCGGCAAATTGAAGAAGTCGATGACACCACGCAGCAGAAAGTCCAGCGGGAGGAATTCGCCGAACGGCACCAGATGATTCTTACGGTACTCGCCGCGGGTGTCGCCGACGCCGGTGATCGCGTTGTAGTAACGGCCGGCTTCATCGCGCTGGACGATACCGGTCAGCAGTGAGGTCTCCGCAGGCAGCGTCGATTGCAGGCGTGCCATGAACGGGCGCGCTTGCTGTTCGAACATCGGCAGTGCGGTTTCCGGCCAGATGATGATATCGACGTCATCGGGTTGCTGACGGGTCATGCGGGTATAGATGTTGACCGCGTTGCGCTGGCCGTCGGCACTCCACTTGGTGAGCTGGGGCAGATTGCCCTGCAGCAATGCCACGCGCAGCGGGTCCGCCGCCTGCGTGGTCCACTGACTGGGCAACGCCAGCGGCGCGAGCCACAGCAGGACGATGGGGGCGATGGCCCACCAGCGCCGACGGCAGAATTCGACCAGTAACGTCCCTGTGAGCGCGACGATCAATGACAGCAGATAGACCCCGCCGATCGGTGCCCACGGTGCCAACGGAGAGTCGACCTGGGCGCTGCCCAGCAGCAGCCACGGGAAACCGGTGAATGCCCAGCTGCGGAAGGCTTCGCCCAACACCCAGATGCCGGCAAAACTGAGGAACGCCAGACGCGACGAGGTGAAGCGACGGTAAACGCCGAATATCACCGCATGGAACAGCGCCAGGGTGCCGACGAACAACAGGGTCAAAAACAGCGCCAACGGCACGCCGGTATAGCCGTAATCGTGGATCGACACGTAAACCCAGGAAGTGCCGCTGCCGAACAGGCCGACGCCGAACAGCCAGCCGCGCAGGGCGCTTTGGCCTACGCTCAGACGGTGCTGGCCGAGATACATCAGCGCGACGGCGATCGGCCCCAGCCACCAGAGATGAAAGGGCGCGAACGAGAGGGTGGAGAACCCGCCGGCAATCAGCGCAGCGAGATAGCCCGGCCAGGGTCGGCGGGCGGAAATCAACGGCTTGGCTTGCGGCATGTCAGGGCACTCCTTGCGAAAAGTGCCCCCTTATACCAAAGTTGTCGAGCGAATGCGCTGGCTCGGACGCCGGAAACGCTTAGCGTCGGCTAGCTTTCGATTCGCCGCGTGGGCTCGCTTTCGACCTCGACCGGCACCGGTTTGGCCTGGAGCAGGCGAATGCGACGGTTGTCGGCGTTAAGAACGGTGAATCGCCATTGGCCGAGATCGGTATGCTCGTTGCGACCGGGAAGATGGCCGAAGCGCTGCATGATCAACCCGCCGACGGTATCGAACTCATCATCGGAAAATTCGGTGTCGAAGTGTTCGTTGAAGTCCTCGATCGGCGTCAGCGCACGCACAGCGTAGGTGCCGTCGCCCATGTCGCGGATGTCCTCTTCCTCATCGGTATCGTGCTCATCCTCGATGTCGCCGACGATCTGCTCGAGAATATCCTCGATAGTGACGATGCCGGCGGTGCCGCCATACTCGTCCACGATGATCGCCATGTGGTTGTGCGTATCGCGGAACTCCTTGAGCAAGCTATTGAGGCGCTTGGATTCCGGGACGAACATCGCCGGACGCAACACATCGCGTAGCTCGAACGCCTCGCGCTCCTGTGGGTTTCCCTTGAGCAGCGGCAGCAGATCCTTGACCAGCAGGATGCCGATCACGTCATCGAGATTGTCGTCGATGACCGGGTAGCGGGAGTGGGCGGTTTCCAGAATGATCGGCAAGCAATCTTCCGGACGTTGCATGACGCTGATCGCGGTGACCTGGGAGCGGGGAATCATCACCTCGCGCACCTGCTGATCGCTGATCTGGAAGGCGCCTTCGATGATGGTCAGCGCATCCTGGTCGAGGTTCAGCCGGGGGCCGGCCTCGCGCAGGAAGGTGAGCAGCTCCTCACGAGAGCTGGGTTCATCGAAATCGCTAGAGAAGGTACTGATGAGTTTTTCCAGCCAGGATCGACTGCTCTGGCTACTCGATCGGTCTTCGCTCATGACTGTGGTCTCTTGTCCTCGGATGACGCACGGAAGGGGGAAACGATAATGCGCTGACGTGGCGCTCGAGAGCACGGCCACGCCGCATTCGACCCGCGCTCGATGATGGCGCGTGTCGAATCGATAATCGATATCCAAAGGGGGCCGTCCGCAATCCGGGGGCGGCTAGGTGGAGGCTCGTCGGGCTGTTCGGCCGTCGGGCTTGGGGTCTCGCTTGATCGTTCCCAGCCAAAATTCCAAGCAGGGCAGGAAGATCTTGTCGGTGTTGGCATGGTGCTGAGTATTGGCGCTTTGAGTCGAGATCTAGGCATCGGGTTCCGGATCGACGACGCGATAGGGATCCGCAATGCCGAATTGGGTGAGCAGTGCGCTTTCGAGAGCTTCCATCTGCCCGGCTTCCTGATCATCTATATGGTCATAGCCGAGCAAATGCAAGCAACCGTGTATTACCAGATGGGCGTAGTGATTGGCGGTCGACTTGTGCTGTTCCCGGGCTTCTTTCACCACCACGTCGTGGCAGATCACCAGATCACCGAGTAGCGGGAGTTCGAGACCGGGCGGCGTCTCGAACGGGAACGAGAGCACGTTGGTCGGCTTATCCCTATGGCGATAATCCCGATTGAGCTGCTGGCTCTCATCGCGTTCGACGAAACGAATCGTCAGCTCGTTACGTGAATCACCCTCGCTGGCGAGTACCGCAGCCACCCACGTTTCGAGTTCCGTCTGCGTCGGCAGAGCCGGTTTGGCCGCCGCATCAACGGCGACCTGGCGATCGACCTCGACGTTCATGATGCGCCTCTCATAAATGACTTCTCATCACGGGGCTGCTCATCAATCGGCCCTCTCGCGGCCAGTATCGGCATCGAGACGCGCCAGGCGACGATCTTCCCGGCGCTGGCGCTGGGCGGCTTCCTCGGTCGCTTCGTGAATATCGTAGGCTTCGATGATGCGCTGCACCAGCGGATGGCGGACGACATCCTTGGGCGCGAACTGTGTAATCCCGATGCCAGCGGTATCGCGCAGCACCTCGAGCACGTGGATCAGGCCGGAGCTCGAGCCACGAGGCAGGTCGACTTGGGTCGCGTCGCCGGTGATCACCGCGGTCGAGCCGAAGCCGATACGCGTCAGGAACATCTTCATCTGTTCGCGCGTGGTGTTCTGACTCTCATCCAGAATGATGAAGGCGTTGTTGAGCGTGCGCCCGCGCATGTAAGCCAGCGGCGCGATCTCGATGATCTGGCGCTCGATCAGCTTGTTGACATGCTCGAAGCCCAGCATCTCATAAAGGGCGTCGTAGAGCGGGCGTAGATAGGGGTCGATCTTCTGCGCCAGGTCGCCGGGTAGGAAACCGAGTTTCTCGCCCGCCTCGACGGCCGGGCGCACCAGCAGGATGCGTCTGACTTCCTGACGATTGAGGGCTTCGACTGCCGCCGCGACCGCCAGATAGGTCTTGCCGGTGCCTGCCGGACCGATACCGAAATTGATGTCGTGGCGGCGAATGCTGGCAACGTAGCCCTGCTGATTGAAGCCGCGGGGTTTGACCAGCGTGCGTGGCGTCCGGATGAGCAGGCCGCCTGCCTCGATGTCGCCGGTTTCTTCTTCCAGCGCTTCGATGCCCGACTCTTGAAGATAAAGATGCACGGTGTCCGGCGTCAGTTCGTCGGCCTCGGCCTCGCGGTAGAGGTGCTCGAGCACGTTGGCTGCCGCCTTGACGCCGGCATCGGGGCCCGCCAGTTGGAAGACATTGCCGCGATTGCGCAGCGTGACGCCGAGACGCGCTTCGATCAGCTTCAGGTGTTCGTCGCGCTGGCCGCAGAGATTGGCCAGACGCATGGGATCGTTGGGTTCCAGCGTCAGAGAGATGACGCGATTGTCAGACTGTTGGTCTTGGGTCAACGCATGGGTCCGTTGGTGTGAGATTTGTGTCGCCAGCTTACTGTGCTGTTTCGTGTCGGAGCAATGATCGAAAGCAACTCGCCAGGTACATGAGGGTCAGGAGAGTCGGTTGCATCCACGGCTTGTGGGCATTGGCACATTGAAGCGGACGATGCGGATATGGCGTTGAACGCCACACTCCGCATTAGATGAGGACGATCGGCGTCAACTCAATAGCGCTCGGCGGAGACCGGCTCGCCGCGAAGCGAGTTGGGCAGCGCTTCGGTGATACGCACGTCGACGAAATAGCCGATCAGCGACGTCGGATCCTCGGCCCGAAAATTGACGACACGATTGTTCTCGGTCCGGCCGGAGAGCTCGCCCGGATCCTTGGGCGAGAAACCGGTGACCAGAATGCGTTCCACGTTGCCGACCATGCGGCGGCTGATTCGGGCTGTCTGCTGGTTGAGCCGATCCTGTAGAATCGCCAGTCGCCGTTTCTTGGTCTCTACCGTAGTTTCGTCCGGCAAACTGGAAGCCGGCGTACCTGGGCGCTTCGAGTAGATGAAGCTGAACGACGCATCGAAGCCGATGCGCTGAATCAGATCCATGGTGTCTTCGAAGTCGGCATCGGTCTCGCCGGGGAAGCCGATGATGAAATCCGACGAAAAGCTGATGTCCGGACGCAGGGCACGAATGCGCTCGAGTTTCTCGATGTACATGTCGCGACCGTGACCACGCTTCATCGCCGCGAGAATACGATCCGAGCCCGACTGCACCGGCAGATGCAGGTGGCTGACCAGTTCCGGGATCTCGGCGTAGGCTTCGATCAGGCTGTCGGAGAATTCGACCGGGTGCGAGGTGGTGAAGCGGATACGGTCGATGCCGTCCACCGCCGCTACGCAGGCGATGAGTTCCGCCAGATCTATCTCGTCGCCGTCGGCGTCCGGCCCGCGATAGGCGTTGACGTTCTGGCCCAGCAGGTTGATCTCGCGAACGCCTTGCTCGGCGAGATGCACGACCTCTTCCATCACCGATTCGAACGGGCGCGATACTTCTTCGCCGCGGGTATAGGGCACGACGCAGAAGGTGCAATATTTGGAGCAACCTTCCATCACCGAGACGAACGCGGTGGCGCCATCGGATTTCGGCTTGGGCAAGTGATCGAATTTCTCGATCTCGGGAAAAGTCACGTCCACGGTCTGGATCGGTGATGCCCCTTTGTTGCGTGCGTCCAACATGGTGGGGAGCCGATGCAGCGTCTGCGGGCCGAACACCATGTCGACGTGAGGCGCGCGCTTGCGGATGTTCTCGCCTTCCTGGCTGGCAACACAGCCGCCGACGCCAATGACCAGGTCCGGATTCGCGGCTTTCAGCTTCTTCCAGCGCCCCAACTGGTGGAACACCTTCTCCTGTGCCTTCTCGCGAATCGAACAGGTATTGAGCAGAATGACGTCGGCTTCGCGCTCATTGTCAGTCAATTCCAGACGATGGGATTCGCCGAGCAGATCGGCGATACGAGCAGAGTCGTACTCGTTCATCTGACAGCCGTGAGTCTTGATGAAGAGCTTCTTCGTCATAGGTTGCGTTGCTACGGCCATGCGCGCGTCACCGATGCCCCGTGGAAAAGAGAGATTAAGAGAATAAGACAGAAGGCGGCCCCGGCGAGGGCGCGCGCCATTCAATCTTCTCGAGAACGCGGCATTATACGGGCGATGGGACGATACAGCCAACCCGTGCTGCTCGCATGGCGCAATGGCTGTGGTACCCTTGCGCCTATTTGCGATGCCATGATCGAGGGTGAATAGCCCGACGATGTGGCGATGATATCGAGAGAGTCTTTCATCTATGCCCAGCAAGCCGATCTATCGGGTAGTGTTCCATAGTCAGGGTGAAGTTTGGGAACTCTACGCCAGAGAGATCTTTCAAAGCGATCTGTGGGGTTTCATCGAAGTCGAGGCTTTCGTGTTCGAGGACCAGGCCAAGGTGGTCGTCGATCCCGGCGCCGAGAAGCTTCGGCGCACATTCGATGGGGTCAATCGCAGCTATATCCCCTATAGCGCTATCGTGCGTATCGACGAAGTGGAACGTGGGGGAGCGGCCAAGGCGGTCAAGGCCGAAGGCAACGTCACCGAGTTTCCAAGGCCGATGGTTTGGCCGCCCAGGGATGACGGTTGAGACGACGAGGTTCGAAAGGACAGATTCGAGAGGACAGCTTCGAGGAACTAGATTTGAAGAACTAGATTTGAAGAGTCCAGTCTGAAGAATTCGGTCTAAAGAGCCAGTCTGAAGAACCTATAATTGGTCAGAATTTCACCAATTTGTCGCCAGTGCCGAGGCAGCCGGTGGATAGCATGATCGCTGCGCAGGTTGTCCAAATGCTTATCCACAGAAAGTGTGGATGATTGGTTCACCGCCCTTGCAGGAAGCGAGGCGTGGTCTCATCGTCGCGTTAGTCATCGTCACGTGAAAAACGATGCCCAACCGTTATCGACTAGCCACTTAAGATCACGACGATATGTTGAAAATTCGAAATGCAGTTGTGGGTTGCGCCCTGAGCGCGGCCCTGTTTTCCGCTTCCGCCGTGGCTCAGGATGGCCACTGGGTCAGTGATTCGTTGACCACATTCGTGCGCAGCGGGCCGACCGACGGTTACCGCATCGTGGGTACGCTGACCAGTGGTGATCCAGTCACCATACTGCAGACCCAGGGCGACTATACCCAGGTTCGCGGCCCTGATGGCGACGACGTGTGGGTCCAGTCCCAGTTCATCCAGGACCAGCCCAGCGCCCAGCAACAGTTGCCGGCTCTGCAGAAGAAGGTCGAACAGCTGACCACGCGTCTCGATGGCATCGATGATGAGTGGAACCAGCGCGTGGCCGATATGCGCAACGAGCTGGAAAGTCGTCAGGCTCAGGCGGACGATCTCCAGGCCACCAACAACCAGCTCAATCAGGCTTATTCCCAGGCGGAGAGCCAGATGCGCAAAATGCAGGCGCGTCTGGATACGCAGGAAGAGGATCTGCTGATGCGTTACTTCATGTATGGCGGCGGGGTGGCTGCCACGGGACTGATTGTCGGGCTGATCGTACCGCATCTGCCACGTCGTCGGCGCAAGCGCGACCGCTGGTTCTGAGTCTCCGGGGAGGAGAGTCATGACGGCGGCGGATTGGCTGCAACGCTGGCAGCAGGGACGCATCGGGTTTCACCGCGAAGCGCCGCACCCGGCATTGGAAGCCTACTGGTCGCGACTCGAGCTGAATGTCGGCGCCAAGATCCTGGTGCCGTTATGCGGCAAGAGTCGGGACATGCGCTGGCTGGTCGAGCGTGGCAATCCGGTGCTGGGAATCGAGCTGTCGCCGCTTGCCATCGAGCAGTTCGTCGCGGAGGGCGATCAGCCGGCGCTGCGTTATCGCCAGCCTGGGTTTGGACAACCCAGTTTCGAATGCACCCGTCAGGGCAGCGTCGAGTTATGGTGCGGTGATTTCTTCCATTTCCAGGTTGACCACGCCGCCGAGTTGGCAGGCTTTTACGATCGTGCCGCCCTCATTGCGCTACCCGCAGCGACGCGGCAGCGCTATGCCCATCATCTGGCCCAGCTATTGCTACCGGGCAAGCGAGGGCTATTGATTACCCTGACACATGATGACCCCGAGCGTGGTCCGCCCTTCAGTGTTCCCCATGAGGAGGTGGAGGCGTTGATGTCTCCCAACTTCGAGGTAACGCTGTGCGACGTGTCAAAGGCAGAGGATGGCCTAGCCGAGAGCGTGTGGCAGTTGATGAGACGGGGCCCCTCGAACTCGCATTGCGCGGCCGCGCTATCTCGGCTGCAGCCTGCAGCTAACCGATCTCGTAACGACGAACCGCCTGCTCCGTTGCCGTAGCAGGCGGTTCGTCGTTGCTGGCGGGAGCATTGCCGATGGATGGTCAGCGGGCCAATAGATTGGCCAGTTGCTGGTCGCGGAACGTCCGGTCCAGGGCGTTGCTCAACAATTCACTCACCATGCGGTTGTTGGTATCCCAGTCCGGCTTGAGCGCGTAGCTCTGGGAACGCTTGGCGGTGTAGCGCCCGGTGTAGGTGTTGCCGCCATTGGCGACCTCGGCCTGCATGATTGCCTGCAACTGCGAGGCACCCAGTAGCGGCTGCTCGGCGGTGCCGCGAGTGTAATCCAGCTCGGTCAGTGTCAGCGTCAGTGACGGCCCTCCGCCGTTCTGGCTGGTCGGATTGAACCCCATGCTGCGCAAGGCATTTTCCGCCTGCGCGCGAATCTTGGGCATCACGTCGTTGGCTTCGACGGTAATCGTCGAGGTTGCCGAGACCGTACCGGAGCGAGTGCCGATGACGTTGCTTTTGCGTCCGTCGACCACTTCCAGAGAGACCGCCTGGCCATTGCCGGTGTGCGGGAAACCGCCGCTGACCTTGGGACTCACGGACAGAATCTGCGGGCTCTGGGCGCACGCCGTCAGCAGGGCGAGCAGGAGTGATGCGGCCATGCACTTGAGCGCAAACCATTGACGCATAGAAGCTAACCTCTCGAATCGTGGGAACGGGTGCGCTCATTATAGACACTGTCCGCAAGTTTTCGGAACGCGAGCATAAAGCCGTTTGCGTCAACGTCGTAACGTTGGCTTCTCATCGCGGATTGGCTCGGGTGCCCGGGAGGGTTTGCCGATCCGCTTCAAACCGATCAGGCCCAGCAGCGGTCCGGGTAAAAGCCACCAGGCAATCGTCGCCCCCCACGCGGAGAGCGCCGGCACGAGTAGACCAATCGAGACAGCGGAGATCGCAAACCCGATGGCGTTCTGCAAGGTCAGCGCGCTACCGACCAACGTGGCTGGGCATGCGTCGGCGGATAGCGCCGAAAATTGCGGTGAGTCGATGACGGCGAGCAAGCTCCATAGGGCCAGAAACACCACTAGCACGGTGAAGCCGATGTGCGGTGCCAGCCACGGATACGCCAGGCAGCATAACGCCGAGCCCGTCAGACCCGCAGCGGCGACTCGTCGACAGCCGACACGCTGACTCAGCCAGCCGCCGAACCAACAGCCGGGCGCACCAACCGCGATCAGCGTGAACGATGTCAGCGCCAGCGCATTCGGAGAGAGCGCGGGATTGGCAGTCACCAGCAGCAGCGGAATGAGCGTCCAGAGCGTATAGAGCTCCCACATATGGCCAAAATAGGCCCCGGCAGCACGACGAAAATCGGCAATGCGGAAGGCGGCCAGACCGGCCAGACGCGATGGCGTGCTGGCGGATGTCGAGGTGAGCGTGGAAACGGCCGGCGCATCGCCCAGCCGCCAGACGGCGATACCGGCCAACAACGCGAGCGATGAGGCGATCCACAGCGTCAGCCGCCAGTCGCCGCTTTCGTCCGCACGTCCGCTACCAGCCCAGCCGACACCGGCCAACAGATGGGGCATTGCGGTACCCAGTACCAGCATCCCCACGAGCCATGCCAATCCCAAGCCGGTTCGCCCTTTTGCCCAACCCACCATCAGTTTCATGCCGATGGGATAGATGCCGGCCAATGAAAGTCCGGTGATCAAGCGCAGCCCGATAGCCGGCCATAACCCGTGGGCATAAGGAAGCAGGGCATTGGAGAGCGCGCCGGTCAGACACGCCAGCGCAAACAGCCGGCTGGCTCGGGCACGGTCGGCAAGGCCACTCAAGCCGATTCCCAGAGTGCCGAGCAAGAAGCCGAACTGCACCGCGCCGGTCAGCCAGCCCAGATCGCCGGGGGAGAGCAGCCACACGCGCTGAAGATCGTCGATCACGGCGTTGGGCGTGAACCACAGCGTGGTGCCGAACCACTCGGCGACGGCAATGATGAGAATCGGCATCGGCTTCCTGCTCACATGAAACTCGGTCAACGTCAGCGATCAGCGGTGCGTTGGCGACATCCGTAGCACTGTTGATGCTGGCGTCGGCTCAAAGCCCCATCGCCGATGAGGTCGATCGCCGCGGATCGGCGCCGCCGGTGAAGGTACCGTCGTCCTCGATCAGAATCGACTGGGCGGCGCCCATCGCTTCCTGCTGGCTGACTTTGTGGCCCATGGCCTTCAGCAGAGCGATGGTGTCCGGACTGATGCCGTCTTCGATACGAATCTCGTCCGGCAGCCACTGGTCGTGAATCCGGGGGGCGCTGACCGCGCTCTGGATATTCATGCCGTGGTCGATCACGTTCATCACCACCTGCAGCGTGGTGGTGATAATGCGCGAGCCGCCCGGGCTACCGGTCACCAGGAAGTTCTTGCCATCCTTCTTGACGATGGTCGGCGTCATCGAGGAGAGCATGCGTTTCTCGGGTTCGACCTTGTTGGCTTCGCCGCCGATCAGGCCGTAGGCGTTGGGCGTGCCGGGCTTGGCCGAGAAATCGTCCATCTCATTGTTGAGCAGGAAGCCGGCGCCGTCGACGACGATGCCCGAGCCGTAGCTGAAGTTGATGGTGTAGGTGTTGGAGACGGCCAGGCCGCTGTCATCGGCAATCGAGAAGTGCGTGGTTTCGTTGGATTCATACGGTAGCGGATTGCCGGCAGCGACCTGCGTGCTGGGCGTGGCACGCGCGAGATCGATCTGCTGGCGCAGTTCGTCGGCGTAGGCGGTGGAGGTGAGACCCTTGAGCGGCACGTCGACGAAGTCGGTATCGCCGAGGTACTCGGCACGGTCGGCGTAAGCGCGCCGCATCGCCTCGCTCATGACGTGAATCGTGCGTGCCGAATTGAAGCCCATGGCGTTAATATCGTAGCCCTCGAGAATATTGAGCATCTGCACGATATGCACGCCGCCGGAGGAGGGCGGGCTCATGGCGTAGATGTCATAGCCACGATAAGTGCCATGCACCGGCTCGCGAATCGTCGGTTGATAGTTGGCCAGATCCTTTGCGGTCATCAAACCGCCGTGCTGCTGCATTTCCGCCGTGATCAAGCGAGCCGTCTCGCCTTCGTAGAATTCGCGCGGGCCGTTGTCGGCAATGCGCTTCAGGGTCGCTGTGAGGTCGGGCTGGCGGAATCGCTCGCCCGCACGATAGAGCGAACCGTCCGACTTGTAGAACACCTTGCGCGTGGAGTCCCACTGTTTGAGCCGATCCTGGGCTTCGTCCAGACCCTCGGCAAACCGAGGCGGAATAATGAAACCTTTATCCGCCAGCTTGATGGCGGGGGCCAGCGCCTCGGCCAGGCTCATGGTGCCGTATTCATCGAGTGCCAAGGCCAACCCGGCGACCGTGCCGGGAACGCCGGAGGCGTTGTGGGTGTAGCGTGAAAGCTCGGGTACCGCTTCACCCTGTTCGTTCTGGAACATGGTCTCGTAGGCCGCCGCCGGGGCTTTCTCGCGATAGTCGATGGCGATGACCTTGTCGCTTTTCTCGTCCGAAATCAGCATGAAGCCGCCGCCGCCGATATTGCCTGAGCGAGGCTGAGTGACCGCCAATGCGAACCCGGCGGTAACGGCGGCGTCGACGGCATTGCCGCCGTTGGCGAGTACATCGTGAGCGATCTGCGAGGCCAGATAATGACTGGTCGCCACCATGGCATGCTCGCCGACTTCCGGATGGAAGCGCTCCCCTTCGAGGATCGCCGACTGGGCCAATGCCGGAGTTGAGAGTGTGGCCGAGAACGTAGCCCCGAACGCGGTCGTCAGGCAGACAAGAGAAAGGGCTACTGCCCGGCGAGTCGATAGCGCGGCAAGAGTGAAGCGAGGCATGATGTGTCCCCAATGAATGTTGTTGTGATGTGGCCGAATCGAGACGTGTGGCCAAGGCCGGATTCAGCCAAGGTCTGGTGCAGTATAGAAACAGTCGGCGCCAAACGCCTCGTCGGCCTGGCCAACGAGTTGGTTTTGCGTCCGGCCCCGCCAAAGATCGCAACTCGTGCGCTAGAATGAGCCAAAAGCCAGCCAGCATAAGGATTCTTCGTTCATGCGCGATTTCAAGATTGCCCCTTCGATTCTCTCCGCCAATTTCGCCTGTCTGGGGCAGGAGGTCGATGACGTACTGGCATCGGGGGCCGACATCATTCATTTCGATGTCATGGACAACCACTACGTGCCGAACCTGACGATGGGCCCGATGGTCTGCGAGGCGTTGCGCAAGCATGGCGTCACCGCACCGATTGACTGCCACCTGATGGTCAAGCCGGTCGATCGCCTGATCGGCGACTTCATCGACGCCGGCGCCAGTTACGTGACCTTTCATCCGGAAGCCTCGGAGCATATCGACCGCTCGCTGCAGTTGATCCGCAGTCATGGCTGCAAGGCGGGGCTGGTATTCAATCCGGCAACGCCGTTGTCGCATCTCGACTACGTCATGGACAAAGTCGACATGATTCTGATCATGAGCGTCAATCCCGGCTTCGGCGGGCAATCCTTCATTCCGGCTGCGCTGGACAAGCTCCGTGAGGCGCGTCGGCGCATCGATGCCAGCGGATTGCCGATCCGCCTGGAAGTCGACGGCGGGGTCGGCCCGGACAATATCGCCGAGATCGCACGAGCGGGGGCCGATACGTTCGTTGCCGGTTCGGCGATCTTCAAGGCCCGCAGCCTGGATGATGCGAATCGCTATGATGGCGTGATCAGCGAGATGCGCTCGGCACTGGCCGCGAGCTGATCGGGTGTCGACGGGATCCGATGCGGGAGTGGCAGAAAACGCCCAGCCTCGCCAGTGGTATCTCTATCTGATCGAGATGGCGAGCGGTGCGCTCTACACCGGCATTACCACCGATGTCGCCCGACGTTTCGAACAGCACGCCCGTGGCCGGGGGGCGCGAGCACTGCGCGGCAAGGGTCCGCTAAGTTTGCGTCACGCCCAGCCAGTCGTCAGCCACAGCGAGGCGCTCAAGCTCGAAGCCGCGATCAAGCGCCTGAGCGCTGCCGATAAGCGACGCTGGATCGAAAGACAGGCAGTGTCATCATATTGTCACCAGAACGTCATCTTGGCGGATCGTCCCGCACCGTAGAATCCAGGCACCGTCCGACGACATCGACCTGGAATGCTTCGCTCATGAAAGTGGTGGCACTACACAATCTCAAAGGCGGTGTCGGCAAGACATCGGCCGCCGTCAATCTGGCCCGAGAAGCCAATCGCGATGGCCTGCCGGTACTGCTGTGGGATCTCGACGCACAAGGCGCCTCGACCTGGATGCTGGGCGGAGAAAACGGGCTGAGCCGCAAGGTCGGCAAACTGCTGTCGGGAAAGTCGCCACTGGGAGAACAGGTCCAGCACACCTCTTGGGAGCGTTTCGATCTGTTGCCGGCCGATATGCGCTTGCGCGAACTCGATCGCATCCTGGAAGACAAGGCCGAGGGCGACAAGCATCTCAAGCGCCTGATCGCGCCATTCAGTGAGGAGTACGCGCTGATGATCCTGGACTGTCCGCCCGGGCTATCCACGCTGGCGGAGCAGTTGACCGGTGCTGCCGATCGCATTCTAGTGCCGACCATTCCCAGCCCGCTGTCGGTGCAGGCGTTTTCGCGCATGCTCGCGCAACTCGAACTCAAGAAACGTCAGCGTGAACGCGTGACGCCGTTTTTCAATCTGGTCGATCGGCGACGGCGTCTGCATCGCGAGTGGATCGATTCGCCGCCGGAATCGATGGGCAGCATGTTGCAGAACTGGATCCCCTACGCCAGCGATGTCGAGCGAATGAGCCTCGAAAACCGCCCGCTGGCGGATTTGGCACCCCGCAGCCGTGCCACCCACGCCTACCGTCGCCTGTGGCTAGAGCTCAAGGCAAAATTGGAGGAGTAATCGCCGCGAGACTTCGAACGCTTGCCCCGTGTCTGTATACTTAGCCAGTATTTTGAGTCCTACGCTGGGGACGATATGGCGCTGCCGACGCTCGAAGATCCGCTCTACTACCTCGTCAACTTCCGCAACGTGCTCGACTGGTTGACGTCGCGCTATGCGGACGTGCTGAGCGCCGAGGAGTTGGCGTTCATCACGACTTTCGAACGCTTGCCCCAAGCCTCTCAGGCGCTGCTGGTACGCATGGTCATGCGCAAGGGCGTTGATTTTCGCGCCAGTCGCCTAGTCTATGCCGAGATCGGCGATAGCGTCGAAGCCGCGGCACCGCTAATCGTCGCCGGCTGGGTCGAAGAGTGCGCGCCGCTGACTCTGGAGGCGCTGTTTTCGCTGACGACCCGAACGGAGCTCGCGGCCGACATGGGCTCATGGCTGGTCGATCTTGGCGTCGGCAGGAGCCAGGGCAAGGGTGTCTGGCTGGCGACGCTGCAGGCAGAAGCGCCGGAGCCGCGAACGCTGGTTGAGTGGCTGCCAACGCTCGAGGATCGTCACTACCGGCTGACAATCGACACGATGTGCGAGCGCTTTCGGCTGATGTTCTTCGGCAATCTACGTCAGCACTGGTCCGAGTTCGTGCTGACAGAGCTGGGCGTCTATCGCTTCGAGTGCGTCGAGTTGGATGCGGCGTCGCGGGCATTCTCGCGTCGCGAGGAGCTGGACGCTTACCATCATCTGCACCGCTGTCGGGAGCGGTTCGAGGCCGACGAACCGTGGGAAACGCTGCGGGTCGACGTGCCTCGCCAGCCGTTCGATAACGGCTGGCTGGAGCGCCGCCGCGGGCGCCTGATCTACAAGCTGGCCTATCGCCTCGAGCGCCAGGGCGAACTCGGCCAAGCGTTGACCCTCTATCGTGACAGTTCGTCGCCAGAGGCGCGGCTTCGCGAGATTCGCGTGCTCGAAGCACAGCAGAATATCGAGGCAGCGCTGGCCTTGGCCGAGCAGGCGCAAGCGGCGCCCGTCAACGCTGCGGAGAGCCAGGCGCTGGAACGCATGCTGCCGCGGCTTCGGCGCAAGTCGGGACGGACTCCGGCCAAACGGGCGAAGGCGTCGGAACCGCCGCGTCTCGATCTGGTGTTGCCGCGGGCATCGAGCGTCGAGCTGGCGGTGGCGCGGTATCTTTCTCGCGACGAGGCACCGGTCTGTTTTGTGGAGAACGCGCTCATCAACGGCCTGTTCGGTCTGCTCTGCTGGGAGGCGATCTTCGCGCCGCTGCCCGGCGCGTTCTTCCATCCGTTTCATAGCGGGCCGGTGGATCTGTTCGAGGCGGATTTCCAGGCACGGCGTCGCGAACGCATCGAGACATGCTTGGCGGCGCTCGAGCGGGGCGATTACGCAGAGATCATCCGGCGTCGCTATCACGACAAATGGGGCGTCCAGTCACCGTTCGTATTCTGGGAAGCGCTGGATGAGCGCGTATTGGAGCTGGCGCTGCTGTGCATTCCAGCGCGCCATCTCCGACTCTGGTTCGAGCGTCTGCTCGGCGACATCCGCGCCAATCGCGCCGGGATGCCGGACCTGATCCAGTTCTGGCCGCTGCACGACGATTCCGCGAACGACAGTCTTGAGATAGCCACTTACCGCATGATCGAAGTGAAAGGCCCCGGCGATCGTCTACAGGACAATCAGAAGCGCTGGCTCGAGTTTTGTGCCGCTCACGATATGCCGATCAGCGTCTGCTATGTCACCTGGGAGCGCGAGAACGCCGGGGTGAATAGCGAGGTTTCTGCTGCTGGAATGATGCCTTGAGCTACCGGATTGCCGTCCGTGCACTGTGTGAGTTCGCCGCCAAGCGTGGCGATCTTGATCTGCGTTTCACGCCGTCACCCTCGGCGCAGGAGGGGATCGCCGGTCATCAGCTCGTCGGGGAACGGCGTGGTGAACGTTACGAGCGGGAAGTGGCGCTGAGTGGAAACTATCATCACCTGGAAGTACGTGGCCGGGCCGACGGCTACGACCCGGTTGCCAACCGACTGGAGGAGATCAAGACGCATCGTGGCGATCTCTCGCGACAGCCGGCCAATCAGCGCGCGCTGCACTGGGCGCAGGCGAAGGTGTACGGTCATCTGCTATGCGCCGGGCGCGGGCTGGATCAACTGACGGTGACGCTTACCTATTTCGATATCGTCAGCCAGCGCGAAACGCCGCTGAGCGAAAGTTGCTCCGCCGATGAGTTACGTGCTGAGTTCGAGGCTCTCTGCCAGGCGTTTTTAGCCTGGGCGCAGCAGGAACTCACCCACCGGCGACGTCGTGACCGGGCGTTGCAAGCGCTGCAGTTCCCGTTCGCCGGGTTCCGCGACGGTCAGCGTCCACTGGCGGAGTCCGTCTACAAGGCGATTCACACCCGGCGCTGGCTGATGCTGCAGGCGCCTACCGGTATCGGTAAAACGCTGGGTACGTTGTTCCCCATGCTCAAGGCGATGCCGGGCGAGCCGCTGGACAAGGTCTTTTTCCTGACCGCTCGCAACACCGGGCAGCGTCTGGCGCTCGACGCGCTGCGTTCGCTGAGCGCCGGGCGTCGGCACCTCGAGAATTCCGAGCCGGATGAATCCGCGCAGGGCGATATCGATACAGTGCCGCTGCGGGTGCTGACGCTAACCTCCCGCGACAAGAGCTGCGAGCATCCCGACAAGGCCTGTCACGGTGAATCCTGTCCGCTGGCGGCGGGGTTCTACGATCGCCTGCCTGCGGCGCGTGCGGCGGCGGTCGAGCGCGGCTGGCTGGATCGTGCCGCCTTGAGGGACACCGCACTCGCCCATGACATCTGCCCCTACTATCTGGGTCAGGAAATGGCGCGCTGGGCCGACGTCGTCATCGGCGACGTCAATTACTGGTTCGACTTTCACGCCATGCTCTATGCGTTGAGCCAGCAGCAGCAGTGGCGGGTCGGCATACTGGTGGACGAGGCCCACAATCTGGTCGAACGCGGGCGCGGCATGTACAGCGCAACGCTGGATCACGCGGCCTTTCGACGCCTGAAACCGACGCTGCCGGCGCCGCTCAAGCGACCGTTGTCGCGAGTGGCGTCGGCCTGGCAGGCATTGGTGGACGAAAGCGAATCGGACTATCGGGTCTTGGAGACGTTGCCGAGCAAGCTGATCAATGCGCTGCAGCAGGCCGTCTCTCGAATCGTCGAGTATCAGAGCGAACAGCCGATTGCGCTCGACAGCGAGCTACAGCGATTCGCTTTCGACGCGCAGCACTTCTGTCAGGTAGCCGATGTCTTCGGCGATCACTCGATTTGCGATGTGACACGTCAGCTACCGCGTGGCCGCCAGCGCAATGCCGGAGCCAACCTGACGTTGCGTAATATCGTGCCGGCACCGTTTTTGGCACCGCGTTTTGCGGCTGCGCATGGCGGCACCCTGTTTTCCGCCACGCTGGCGCCGGAAGCCTACTACCGCGATCTGCTCGGCTTACCCGGCGGTGCGCCTTGGATGTCGCTGGATTCTCCCTTCCAGGATTCGCAGCTGACGGTTCGAATCGCGGGGCAGTTATCGACCCGGTATTCCGACCGCGAGGCGTCCCTGACGCCGCTGGCGGATCGCATTGCCGCTCAGTTCCAGGCACGACGCGGTAACTATCTGGCGTTCTTCTCGAGCTTTGCCTATCTGGAACGGGTCGCCGACCGGTTAGTCGAGCGTCACCCCGAGGTGCCGCTCTGGCGTCAGGCCTCGCGCATGGATGACGAAGCGCGTGAAGCGTTTCTGAAGCGGTTCGAAGCGACTGGGGAAGGCGTCGGCTTTGCCGTGCTGGGCGGGATATTCGGCGAGGGTATCGATCTACCCGGCGACCGTTTGATCGGCGCATTCGTGGCGACGCTGGGATTGCCCCAGGTCAACCCGGTGAACGAGCAGATACGAGCGCGTCTGCAGACGCTCTATGGCCAAGGCTACGATTACGCCTATTTCTTCCCGGGCATGCAGAAAGTGGTGCAAGCCGCCGGACGCGTGATTCGCTCCGGCACCGATGAAGGCGTCATTCATCTACTGGACGATCGGTTTGCGCGTCGAAAGAGTCAGGCGTTGCTGCCAGAGTGGTGGCCACCCGCCAGCCTCGACTAGTCGTCGAGGCAAGCGGACTGCACGGCGGTACACTTGATTTCGACCAATAGCCCAGGATGGGCGAGGTCGACGACCCCGATGACGGTCCAGGCGCATCGCCCTTTAGGAAACACCGCGTTCTTGACCTCGCGAAATACCGCCATGTGGCTGTGCAAATCCACGTGGTAGGTGGTCATGTCGACGATGTCGTCGAACGTGCAGCCCCCTGCGGCAAGAACGTGACGCAGGTTGTCCCAGGCTGCCTGAAACTGCGCCTTTGGCTCCGTTATGACGTCGAGTTTCGGCGTGCGACCGACTTGGCCCGCGCAGTAAAGCGTGCGGCCGACGCGTACGGCTGGCGCATAACCGGCCCGCTCGGCCAATCGCTCCATCCCCTGAGGGATGATGATCTCCCGGTTAGAGTTCGATTCGACTTCATGCACGTTATTCATTGGCTAACGCCTCGAACACTCTTGCGACAGCCTCGGCACCGGGATCGACGACACCCTTGAGAGCGCTTTCCGGCACGTAAGCGGAGCGGCCGGCGTTGGCACGGACGAGCTGTGCAGTGGCTTGGGCACCGTCGCGAGCCGCCCGCGCGGCCTGGGCGAGCGACTCCCCACGCTGCAATGATTCGATGGCGGGGACCAGCGCGTCGAGCATGGTGCGATCGCCGGGTTGGGCGCCGCCGTAGGCCTGCATCTTCTCGACGCCGGCGTTCAGCGCCTCGTCGAGCTTGCCGCGTCGGTCCAGCGAGGCGGCGGCCGCGGTGAACAGAATCGACAGCAGCACGCCGCTGGAGCCGCCCATATCACGCGAAAGCAGCTGGCCGATGCCGGCGAACATCAGTGGCAACGCTTCGGTATTGAGCCGTCTGGCCGCCAGCGCCTTGGCGATCGCATCGGCGCCGCTTTGCATGCTGGCACCGGCGTCGCCATCGCCGCTCTTGGCATCCAGGGCGTCGAGTTCTTCACGCGCCTGGCGCAGGGCGTCGATGACCCGCTCGAGGGCAGCGGAGGTCTTCTCATCCTGCGGCGCGTCGTCGGCCAGCGCTTCATGATCCTGATGGGTATCCGGCGAGAACTGCGTCGGGGCCTGCGTGGCTCGCAATCCGGGCCAGGCGGGGGCCGTTGTCGGCGCCGATAAGGCAGTGACACTCTCGTCGTCCGCCGGTAGCAGCGTGAGCGAAAAGCCGTGCATGTCCAGCGATGTCATCAGTGGCGCTGGCCCAATCAGGTACATGACCTGATCGAAACCCAACTGACGCAGCAAGCTGGCGGCCAGCACGCCCATCTCCTGAGTGGAGCAGCTACCGAGATCGTTGAGCAGTGCGATCCAGGGCCCCGAAAGCTGGCGGTCGGAGAGCGCGTTGCGTAGCGGCTCCAGCACCAGCGCCATGGCCTCGTCGGCACTCTTCGGGTCGACCTGGCGTGTGCCGGTCTCGTTGTGAATGCCCAAGCCCAGCTCCGGCGAGCGTTGGGTGGCGGCCTGTCCCGGCTGTGCCGCGGCACTGAGTGCCATGCCCAACGAGCCCATGCGCTGACATAACGCTTCCGCGCGCTCGCGGATCTCGTCGAGCGGCGTTCCTTGGCTCGCCAGATAACCTGCGAGTTTATGCACCAGCACGGTACCCGCGATGCCCCGGGGCTGCGGTGCATTCTCGATGGCGACATCGTCGGCGACGATGACCATGGCCACGTTCAGGCTTTCGCCGCGCGCGCGCTCGGCGGCGAGGCCGAAGTTGAGACGGTCGCCGGTGTAGTTCTTGACCACCAGCAGGCAGCCGGCATCGCCGCACACTTCACGGATCGCCGCCAGCACGGCCTCGACGCTGGGCGAGGCGAACAGGCTGCCGGAGATCGCCCCGGTCAGCATGCCTTCGCCGATGTAGCCCGCGTGAGCCGGCTCATGACCCGCGCCGCCGCCGGAGAGCACCGCGACCTGATGGCGTCCCTGATCCGTCTTGTTCCAATCCTTGCGAATCAGGATGCGCAGGCCGCTATCCGGTTCGGCGACGCGCAGCGGGGCGGTCGCCGCCGCCGCATGCAGAATCTCGTCGACGACATCGCCGGGGGCATTGTAGAAACGATCCATGTTGTCTCTCCGCTGAAGTTTCGAGTTCAGTCGCATCTCAAGTCTGCTAGATCGCCGAGTTCGACCGATATTCGCGCTGGATGACGCTTCGCGTTCACTGCCTCAGTGCAGTTTCATCTTCGGACGCAGGTAGCGGTTGAGGCCATCGACGATAACGGTCATGCCGGTCTTGAAGATGCCGTGAATCGCCATCTGATGCATACGGTAGAGAGAAGCGTAGAACAGCTTTGCCAGTCGGCCCTCGATGAACAGGCTGCGTGCCGAGGCGCCGCGCATGAGGCTGCCGACCGCCTCGAAGTGTGCCAGCGAAATCAACGAGCCGCGGTCATGGTAGACGAAGGGTTTCAGTGGTTTGCCGTCCATTGCTGCGCGCAGATTGTGATAGCAATGTGTCGCCTGTTGATGAGCGGCCTGGGCGCGGGGAGGAACGCGCTTGTCGTCGGGCTGAGGGCAGGAGGCACAGTCGCCGAAAGAGAAGATACGTTCGTCGTCGAGGGTCTGTAACGTCTGGCTGACCTTGATCTGATGATTGCGCTCGGTGGAGAGTCCCAGGTCCGATAGAAATTCGGGGGCTCGAATGCCGGCTGCCCAGACGCTCAGGTCTGTCGCCAGTGGCTCACCGTCGGCAGTGATGAAACCGTTGGCGTTGGCTTCGGTGACACGGGTATCGACGTGAATCTTGACGCCCAGCCGCTCCAGTTCGCCGTGCACCGCGCGGCTGATTCGCTCGGGCAGCGCGGGCAGAATCCGAGGTGCTGCCTCGATCAAATGGACTTCGAGCTTGCCGCTATCCATGCTCGTGAAACCGTAACTATGCAGCATGCGGGACGCGCCGAAGAGTTCGGCTGCCAGTTCGACGCCGGTGGCGCCAGCCCCGACCAAGCCGACGGTCAGCTTGGGATGCGTCCGGCGCTCGGGGTCGCTGTAGCGCAGGAAAGTGTTGAGCATGTTGCGGCGAAAGCTCTCCGCCTGCTGCGGGCTGTCGATGAAGTGACAGTGCTTGGCAACGCCGGGCGTGCCGAAGTCATTGGAGACGCTGCCGACGGATAGCACCAGATAGTCGTACTCGAGCTCCCGCGCTGGCAGTACGACGGCGTCGTCCTGATCGTGAATCGGCTCCAGCGTGATGGTCCGATTGTCGCGATCGATGGCGCTCAGCGTACCGCGTTGGAAACGATAGCCGTGGCTCTTTGAGTGCCCTTGGTAGGAGACCTCATCGAGCCCGGAGTCGAGCGTGCCGGTAGCGATCTCGTGCAGCAGCGGCTTCCAGATATGGGTCGGGTTGCGGTCTACGAGGACGATGTCGGCGCGCTGACGTTTGCCGAGCTTGCGGCCCAGACGGGTCGCCAACTCGAGTCCGCCCGCACCGCCACCGACCACGACGATACGTGGTGTGGTCATGGGAAACTCCAATATGAAAGTCAGAATCAGAAGAGAAATAGCGGGGAAGATCTGGGAAAATTCGAGAGCATCGAAGCGAGTTGCGGTACGGCATGTGCCGAGCAAGGAGCGCCGCGAGGCGAGTGACCGACATGAAGCAGACACAGCGATAGCCGAGCGTTGACGATATCAAGCTGTGAAACTGCGCGTTCACGGAAGTCGGCACCCGTCGATTCGACGAAAGATGGACGATAGGATACGCCGATCGTCGGGGCTTGGCATCCGTGTGTTGCGTAAACTTACGCCGTTTTGGGTAAGCTGGGTTCCCGCGTTTTCATCTTCTCCCGATTCCTACACAAGGGTTCATTCATGCATCCGTTGCTTCAGGATATCCGTTTGGTGGCTTTCGATCTCGACGGCACGCTGATCGACTCCGTCCCCGATCTGGCCGTGGCAGTGGATGGCATGCTCGCCGAACGAGATTTGGCAGCCGTGGGCGAGGCAAGCGTTCGCGATTGGGTCGGTAACGGCTCGCATAAGCTGGTCGAGCGGGCCTTGGAACATGTGCTTGGACAAGCGCCTGATGCCTCGGTGCTGGAGGCGGCCCATGCGGATTTTCTGCGTCACTATCACGCTGCGCCTTGCGAGCGAACCCGGGTGTTCCCTGGCGTATCGGAGGCACTGGACGCGCTCGATTCTCGAGGAACGATCGTGACCTTGATTACCAACAAGCCCGTGGCCTTCATCGATCCAATTCTCGAAGCGCTGGGATTACGCCACTATTTCAGCATGACGCTGGGCGGCGATTCGCTGCCGGAGAAAAAACCTCATCCGGCGCCGCTGCTGCATCTGGCAACGCAGTTCGGAATCGATCCCGCGCAATGTTTGATGGTGGGGGATTCGCGACACGATGTGGAAGCGGGACAACGCGCCGGCTTCCGAACGCTGGCCGTTCCCTATGGCTACAATCACGGCGAGCCGGTGGCCTGGAGCCACCCGGATGGCGTGGTTGAATCGCTGGGGGAACTCGTTTAGGGTTTCCGAGTCGGCGCCATGGCGGTTATGGCGCCGGTTTTGCGTACCTTCCCGTGGTTTCCCGTTCTTCCTCTGACCGAGTTTTGACATGCGACCGGATACCCAACCTCTTTTCAGCCTCAATGCGTTGATGCGCCACGTCACGCGTTGGCGATGGTGATTATCAGTCGTTACCTACGCAGCCGCCCTCACGATTGCTGATTTTCACTGCTGGAGCTCGGTCTCATGATGACTTCCGATCGCTTTGCCGAACTGGCGCAAGCCGGCTACAACCGTATTCCTGTTACTCGCGAGGTGCTGGCCGACCTCGACACACCGCTTTCCACCTACCTCAAGCTGGCCGATGCGCCCTGGACCTTTCTGCTCGAGTCGGTGCAGGGCGGAGAGAAGTGGGGGCGCTACTCGATCATTGGCCTGCCGAGCCGGGAGCGCATCGAGGTACGCGGCTTTACTGTCCGTCATATCGTCGATGGCGAACAGCAGGGCGTCAGCGAGGTCGAGGATCCACTGGCGTGGATCGAGCGGTTCCAGTCGCGATTCAATGTGCCGGATCTCGATGATCAGCCACGCTTCGATGGCGGCCTGGTCGGTTATTTCGGCTACGATACCATCCGCTATATCGAGCCTAAGCTGCGCACCGCGCTTGCCGCCGACAAACCCGATCCGATCGGGGTGCCGGACATTCTGCTGATGGTATGCGACGACCTGGTCGTTTTCGACAACCTCTCCGGTCGTCTTCAGCTGTGGACGCATGCCGACCCAGAGACGCCTCACGCCTACGCCAACGCCGTCGAGCGACTCGAGACGCTGGAATTGAAGCTACGCAGTGCCACCTTCAATACGCTGAGCCCCGGAACCGGGCGAGCGGATGTCGCCGAAGACGATTTCCATGCCAGTTTCAGCGAGCAGGGTTACAAGGATGCGGTCGCGAAGATCAAGGAGTACGTGCTGGCGGGCGATGTGATGCAGTGCGTGCCATCCCAGCGCATGTCGATTCCGTATCAGGCGCCGCCGCTCGATCTCTATCGCGCGCTGCGCAGTCTCAATCCTTCGCCCTACATGTTCTTCTTGAATCTCGACGATCATCATGTGATCGGTTCTTCACCGGAAATTCTGACCCGGCTGGAGGGAAGCGAGGTGACCGTGCGTCCGATCGCGGGTACGCGCCCGCGCGGCGCGACGCCGGAGCAGGACAAGGCGCTGGAAGAGGAGCTGCTGGCCGATCCCAAGGAGATTGCCGAGCATCTGATGCTGATCGATCTGGGGCGTAATGATATCGGTCGTATCAGCCAGGTAGGGAGCGTCGAACTCACCGACAAGATGGCGATCGAGCGCTACTCTCACGTCATGCACATCGTTTCCAACGTGACCGGTAAGCTGCGTGACGGCATGTCGGCGATGGACGTACTACGAGCGACCTTCCCGGCGGGAACGCTGTCCGGCGCGCCCAAGATCCGAGCACTGGAGATCATCGACGAGCTCGAGCCGGTCAAGCGCGGCATCTACTCCGGCGCCGTGGGATATCTTTCCTGGCATGGCAACATGGACATGGCGATCGCGATTCGCACCGCCGTGCTCAAGGACGGCGAGCTACACGTGCAGGCCGGTGGCGGGATCGTGGCGGATTCGAACCCCGACGACGAATGGCACGAAACGCTCAACAAGCGCCGCGCGCTGTTTCGCGCCGTAGCCATGGCCGAGAAAGGGCTCGATAACCTCGAGTGAGGCTTGCCGACGCGGGCTCGAATGTATTGCCCGCGTCTTCCACTCTATTGGTCAATGACTCTATTGGCCAATTACTCTGGTGGCCGATTACTCTAGTGAGCGATGCCGTTGAGTCCTTTCAGGCGCCGGTTCGTCTTCTGCGACGCTTGATAGATTCCGCTGACGGAATCAGGGTGTTGGCTTCTCGATTCGGCATGGCGAACGCCTGTCGAAAGGAGGGCGTCCGCAGTGGTGTTTACCGCTCTTTATGCGAGACATCGATGCGCAAATCGTAATCCTGAGCGCCGAGCATCCAGGTCACGTTGAGCACTTTGACCGGGAAACCATCCAGCATGATGTCTTCCTCGGGGCGCGGGGCGACCGGCAGCGTCATCACGCCATTGCTGTCGCAATAAGGGTGTCCGATGGGCGCACCGTCTTGAAATAACACCACTCGAATCATCTTGCTCTCCTTCCTTGGGTCCAAAATGGCGCCATTCTGAAACGCCTTGATCCAGAAATAACGTGCCAGAATGGCTGGGTCCAGAACGTCCGGTTCGGATTTCGTCAGTATTGATCAATAAACACGATGTCTCCAGGGTCGATCACTCTGAGAATGGCGCTGTTAACGTCTTTTAAAAGCGGAGGCGAGGAAGAAGAAGGCGGCGATATCGTCAGCGTCGCCGAATATCGCAATGGCCGCCGCGCGTTGGGGGCGCGCGGCGGAGGATGCAGCAGCGTTTAATCGACCTGACCGAGCAGCAGAAACTCGATCAGCGCCTTCTGCGCATGCAGCCGGTTGCCGGCTTCTTGCCACACCACGGCACGCGGATCGTCGAGTAACGTGGTGCTGATCTCTTCACCACGGTGCGCCGGCAGACAGTGCAGGAAGAGGACCTCTTCAGCGGCCTGATCCAGTAATGCTTCGGTGACCTGGAAGCCGGCAAAGTCCCGTTCGCGTTTGGCCTGTTCCTGTTCCTGACCCATCGATGCCCAGACGTCCGTGGTCACCAGATCGGCGCCTCGAACGGCTTCGCGTGGATCGCGCACGATCACGGCGTGCTTGCCTGCGGCCTCGAGAATGTCCTGGCGCGGCTCATAACCTTCCGGACAGCAGATTCGTAGCTGGAAATCGAACCGCCGCGCGGCGTTGATCCAGGAGTGGCACATGTTATTGCCGTCGCCGATCCAGACGGCCGTCTTGCCCTGGACCGGTCCGCGGCATTCGGTCCAGGTCATGATATCGGCCAGCAACTGGCAAGGATGATAGTCGTCGGTGAGCGCATTGATCACCGGCACCGAGCTGGCAGCGGCGAATTCCTCGAGGCCAGCGTGGGAAAAGGTCCGGATCATGACGGCATCGACCATTTCCGAAAGGACTCGCGCGGTGTCAGCGATCGGCTCTCCGCGACCGAGCTGAGTATCGCGCGACGACAGGAATAGCGCGTGCCCGCCGAACTGTGCCATGGCGGTCTCGAACGAGACGCGAGTTCGTGTCGAGGACTTCTCGAAGATCATCGCCAGAGTACGATTGCTGAACGGCGTGTAGACGGGGCCGTTGGTCTTCAGGCGGTTCTTGATCGTGATCCCACGCTGAATCAGATGCTTGAGCTCATCGGCTGAGAGATCCAGCAAGGTGAGAAAATGGCGTGCGCTCATGGGGCGGATTCCTGTCGTGACTTGATGTTGTGACCTAATGTTATGACCTGATGTTGTAACGTAGTCTTCAAGACTTGGCCTTCAAGGCATGCGGCATCTGCCAGACGCGCCGCACTGCAACTCGATCGATGACCGGCATGGATACCCGCGGGGTCACCGAAAAAAGAAAAAGCGCCGCGAGCCAAACGCCTGATGGGGCATTTGGCTAAACGGCGCCGTGATCGACCCGGCAATGACGGTGGTCGATCCGTGCGAAAGCCAATTATCCTAACCAGACCCCGCGGGCGGCGCAATGGCGCGGCACGCGCTTCTCTCGGCGCTGGGGGTGTTTTCAATCGATGTCATCAGTAGAATGGGAATACGGTCATTCACACTCGCGTACACGCGAAGGGCGGGCTATCGGTCTTCCCTTCCCGCTATAGGACGTCTCATGAGCGATACCATCGAAGCGATCAAGCAGCAGATCAGTGACAACGCCATTCTGCTTTACATGAAGGGGTCGCCCCAGCTGCCGCAGTGCGGCTTTTCGGCCCAGGCGGTTCAGGCGCTGATGGCCTGCGGCGAGAAGTTCGCGTTCGTCAATATTCTGGATAATCCGGATATTCGGGCGGAGCTGCCGAAGTATGCCAGCTGGCCGACGTTTCCTCAGCTGTGGATCGACGGCGAACTGGTCGGCGGCTGCGATATCATCGTCGAGATGTATCAGAACGGTGAGCTGGAGCCGATGGTCAAGGCGGCTGCGGCCAAATCGACCGAGGCTTCCAGCGACAGCTGAGTCTTCCGTTCAAACGCTACCGTTCGAAACGCCTCGTCACAGGACGGGGCGTTTTTCGTTTCCGTTTTTCGTTTCAACGCTCAGACTTCGTCCAGACCTTGTTCCTTCAGTGCCAGATTCCAACCGCCAAGATCCTTGAAGCGATTGATGATGGCGCAAAAGAGCTCCGCCGTACGTTCGGTGTCGTAGCTCGCCGAGTGAGCCGAAGAGCTATCGAAGTCGATGCCGGCGGCATGGCAGGCGCGGGCCAGCACCGTCTGACCATAGGCCAGCGCCGAAAGGGTAGCAGTATCGAAACTGGAGAAGGGATGGAAGGGGTTGCGCTTGATATTACAGCGGTTGATGGCGGCGTTCAGAAAGCCCTGATCGAAAGAGGCATTGTGGCCAACCAGAATCGCTCGTGTGCAATCGTGGGACTTGATGGTCTTGCGGATTGGCTTGAACAGGCCATCCAGCGCTTCTCGCTCGCTCACCGCGATCTGCTTGCGAAAGGCACTGGACAGATCGATGCCGGTAAAATCCAGCGCCGATTGTTCGACGTTGGCGCCCTCGAAGGGTTCGACGTGGAAGGCGATCGTATCGAGCGGCAGGAGATTTCCCTGATCGTCCATCGTCAACGGCACGGCGGCAATTTCCAGTAGGGCATCTGTGGCTGAATTGAATCCGCCGGTCTCGATATCGATCACTACTGGGAGATACCCGCGAAAACGCTGCGCCATCAGCTCCTTCATGCTGGCGTCCGACATGCAATGACTCCCCTTCCCTTGACGTAGTAGTGATGATGAAATCGTGGTGGTGAAATCGCAGAGAGTCTAGCAGTTTCGGCCATTGGCGTCCCGCCGCTTGGTGTTCGTGGCAGGCCGGGGGCGTTATAATCCCGTGTTTGTTCGGTCGCTGATGTCGCATCTCGACAAATCACATACCTTGCCCATCAATTCAAACTAGCTAAGGAGTTGTCGCATGTCCGATGTCAAAAAGGTCGTCCTCGCCTATTCAGGCGGCCTTGACACTTCCGTGATCGTAAAGTGGCTGCAGGAGACCTACGCTTGCGAAGTGGTCACCTTTACCGCCGATATCGGTCAGGGCGAAGAGGTCGAGCCGGCGCGAACCAAGGCGCAGGCGCTCGGGGTCAAGGAGATCTACATCGAGGACTTGCGGGAAGAGTTCGTGCGTGACTACGTCTACCCGATGTTTCGCGCCAACACGATCTACGAAGGCGAGTATCTGCTCGGCACCTCGATTGCGCGCCCGTTGATCGCCAAGCGTTTGATCGAAATCGCCAACGAAACCGGCGCCGATGCGATCTCCCACGGCGCTACCGGCAAGGGTAATGACCAGGTGCGTTTCGAATTGGGTGCCTACGCGCTGAAGCCGGGCGTCAAGGTCATCGCCCCGTGGCGCGAATGGGATCTCAATTCTCGCGAGAAGCTGATGGCGTACTGCGAGGAGAACGACATTCCGGTCGATTTCTCCAAGAGCAAGAAGAAGTCTCCCTACTCGATGGACGCCAATCTGCTGCACATCTCCTACGAGGGCGGCATTCTCGAAGATCCGTGGGCCGAGGCGGAAGAGGACATGTGGCGCTGGAGCGTCTCTCCGGAAGCCGCGCCGGACCAGCCGACCTACATCGAATTGACCTACGAGAAAGGCGACGTCGTGGCGATCGACGGCGAATCTCTCAAGCCTCACGAAGTCCTGGCCAAGCTCAACAAGCTGGGTGGCGACAACGGTATCGGTCGTCTCGATATCGTCGAGAACCGTTACGTCGGCATGAAATCCCGCGGCTGCTACGAGACGCCCGGCGGCACCATCCTGCTGCGCGCGCACCGGGCGATCGAATCGCTGACTCTCGATCGCGAGGCAGCGCATCTCAAGGACGAACTGATGCCCAAGTACGCCAAGGTGATCTACAACGGCTACTGGTGGAGCCCTGAGCGTCGGATGCTGCAGGCAGCGATCGACGAGACCCAGACGTTCGTCAACGGGGTCGTGCGCATGAAGCTCTACAAGGGCAATGCCATCGTGGTTGGTCGCCAGTCCGAGCAGTCGTTGTTCGACGAATCGATCGCGACGTTCGAGGATGACGCCGGGGCATACGATCAGAAGGACGCCGAAGGCTTCATCAAGCTCAACGCACTGCGTCTGCGCATCGCAGCTGGCAAGGGTCGTTCTGCAAGCTGAGGTTGTCCGGCCTAACCATTGATGCCGATGCTTATCGTGGCGGCATCCGAATCGGGAGCAATGTATGTTGAAGAAACTGTTCTCCGGGCTGCTGGGTGGTGGCGACGCCAAACCCTCCACGCCCAAGCAGGAACGCGAGCCTGTCGAGTACAAGGGATTTCTGATCGTCCCCGATCCTCAGGATGCCGGCGGTCAGCGTCGAGTCAGTGGCTGGATCCGCAAGCCGGTCGAGGGCGGCGAAACTCGGGAGCGTCGCTTCGAGCGCTCCGACATCGTGCCCGACGAAGATGCCTGTATCGAACTGACGATCGCCAAAAGTCAGCGCTATATCGACGATATCGGCGACGAGATGTTCGAGCAGCAACATTGACGGTGGTTAAAAGGACAATATCGAGCGGCGCCATTCGGCGCCGTTTTCGCGATTGGCGGCTTTGCCGATAACTTCCTATGGTTAGTTAGTCTCCCTCAGTTTAGAGCGGATTAAAGAAGAACGGATTAGAGAAGGGGAGTTTAGAGAAGCAGGATTAAGAAAAAATTCGAATAATCAGCAAGGAAGCCTGTTCATGATCACAGTGCATCATCTCGAAAACTCTCGCTCGCAGCGTATTCTTTGGCTACTGGAAGAGTTGGGTGTCGAGTACGAGATTCGAACGTACCAACGTGATCCCAAAAGTCTGTTGGCACCGCCTGAATTGAAGAAGATCCATCCGCTGGGCAAATCACCTGTGATTACCGATGATGCTCATACGGTGGCCGAATCCGGCGCGATTATCGAATATCTCATTGCCCGTCATGATGGTGATGTCCTGGTGCCGGAGGCCGACACGCTCGAGCGTCTGCGCTATACCCATTGGCTTCACTACGCCGAAGGCTCGGCAATGCCGCTGCTGGTGATGAGGCTGGTTTTCTCGAAGCTGGACAAGCCGCCAGTACCTGTGATCATTCGTCCGATCGGTAAGTTGCTGGCCAACGGGGTTCGTCAAAAATTCCTCGATCCGCAGCTTCGTTTGCATCTCGATTACTGGGAAAGCGAATTACGGCAGTATGCCTGGTTCGCGGGAAACCATTTTAGTGCGGCAGACATTCAGATGAGCTTCCCGCTCCAGGCCGCAGAAAGTCGTACCGATCTATCGAATCATCCTAATGTTAAAAAAGTGCTGCAGAACATGCGTGAACGCCCGGCCTATCAGCGCGCGATTGCTAAAGGAGGGGAGTTTCGGCTGTGAAGCATTTCGGTAGAACGTCTTGAGGTAGAGCGCCTATCGAGGTTGGTCACGTGTGGCTGGGTATCATTCTTGCGCGAGGTGGCGATACGGTCTGCCAATCTCACGACTCAATGGATTGAGGAGTTTCTATGCGAGTCTTTACCTGGAAAATTGCCGTGGTAGCTGGCCTGAGCGGTGCTGGCTTGGCGCCGTCAACGTGGGCGCAGGCGCAGCTCGGAGATTCGCCATTCGACCAACAACCGGAGACTCGCTTGGCCTGCGAACGTCTCGAGGCACAGATCGATCAGACGATCCGGGATAACGGGGCGCGGCATTTTCTGCTCGAGATCGTCGATAACGCTCAAGTGTACGATGGCGTCGTCAGAGAAGGCGAACGTTTTGCTGGGGCTGAAGTGGTCGGCAGCTGTGACGGTGGCACGCGTAAGGTGGTCTACAGTCGTGACGGGGCGACCGAAATGAGCACCACTGAGCCGAAAGCTGCGTCGTTGCCATCGAGCGATGCGAGCTCAACGGACAACGCTGCCCGCGGTGATGGCAGCACATTACCTGAAACGGCGCCTGCCGCGCCGGAATCCAGCGGTGAAGACGCGGTACCGACGACCGATTCCCACAGCGGAGCAGGGCAGGAACCGGAGTCCAGCCCCTAATTTTCAGCGCCTGTCAGGCGATATCGACCTTATCGGGAAATTCACACAGATCCTCGATGACACAACTCCCGCAGCGCGGCTTGCGTGCCAGGCAGGTATAACGGCCATGCAGGATCAGCCAGTGGTGTGCGTCCTTGAGATAGGCCTTGGGAACGTGGCGTAGTAGCTGCCGTTCGACTTCCAGTACGTTCTTGCCTGGCGCAATGCGGGTACGGTTGGACACACGAAAGATGTGGGTGTCGACCGCCATGGTCAGCTCGCCGAAAGCCGTGTTCAGAATCACGTTGGCCGTCTTGCGGCCGACGCCGGGCAACGCCTCCAGCCCTTCCCGCGTTCGTGGAATATCGCCGTCGTACTGCTCATCCAGAATATGGCAGGTCTTCATCAGATTCTCGGCCTTGGTGTTATAGAGGCCGATGGTTTTGATGTGCTGCTTGAGCCCGTCGATGCCGAGATCGATGACCCCCCTTGGCGTATTCGCCACTGCAAACAACTTCGCCGTCGCCTTGTTGACGCCCACATCCGTTGCCTGCGCCGACAACAGTACCGCAGCCAGTAACTCGAAGGGTGTCGACCAGTTCAGCTCGGTCGTTGGGTTGGGATTGTGAACCTTGAGCCGGGCGAAGATCTGTTCTCGCTTGGTAGCGTTCATGACATCGTTCCGTGATCGTCGCCTGCGCTGTCGGCAGGCAGGTTGGCCCTGGACCGATTCCCTGGAGACCGATCAGCCGGGAATCGGTTGGCAAGTGTGAGAAGTCGCGCCGCCTCGCGAATCTTTTCTTGCGCCTGGGTGACTCCTTCCTGATCGTTCTGGCGCTGAAAATGAGCGAGTTCCTGACGCGCCTTACGCATGGCCTGCTCCGCCGCCGCCACGGCGATATGCTGGTGATCAAGCGTCGTGCTGGTTGCATGCGACGAGGCTGACTCGAGTTGACGATTCACGGCGTCGAGTTGACTGTCGAATCCCGTTAGACGCTCTAAGAGCGCTTTGCGCTGCGTCTCGTCGGTTTTGTCCAGTTGCCGTTGCAGACGTTTTCGACGCGCTGTGAGGGTCGCCTTCTGCGCCTTCAGTGCCGTAACATCGATGTCGGCGGGTTGGACAAGCTCTTCCGTCGCGGCCTCGGCAGGTGTTGCCTTGGCGCATGCCGCGGCCACGCGCCGTTCCCGTTTGCGGCGTTTCTCCTCGGCCTTGCGCGTCAGGCGCACATTGCGTGCGGCGAAGCGTCGGCGGCCGTTCTCAGCCCGCCAGTCGAGATACTCTTGCTGTTCAGCGTCATTCTCGGCTTGCAACCACTGCGGATGCTCGACGAGATCGATACAGTCGACCGGGCAGGGCGCAATGCACAGCTCGCAGCCGGTACACTCGGATTCGATGACCGTATGCATCTGTTTCGCGGCGCCGAGAATGGCATCCACCGGACAGGCCTGAATGCACTTGGTACAGCCGATGCACTCGGCTTCGCGGATGACGGCTAACAATGGGGTTTGTGCCGGTTCGATCAGCTCGAGGGGCGGTTGGCCGGTGAGTGCTGCCAACCGATCGCGCGTGGCCTCACCGCCGGGTGGGCAACGGTTGATCGCCTCGCCCTCGACGATCGCCTCGGCGTAGGGACGACAACCGTCATGCCCGCATTTGCCGCACTGGGTCTGCGGCAGCTCGGCATCAATGCGTTCGACGGTAATCGTGGCGGCTGTGTTGTTTCCGAAAAGGCGGGACAAACGGCGGCTCCCGGTTCAAAGAGATCGGCATTATAAACGCTCCTCCGCATGGCTTCGAGAAGCCTTTCCGAGATCACACGCGACCCGATTGCGACCTTGTTGCTTGGCGCGGTAGAGCGCTGCATCGCATCGCGCCAACAGGATCGACGGAGAAAGCTCACCCGTTGTACAGATCGCCGCGCCGACGCTGACCGTAATAATGCCCAAGTGAGCTTTATCATTCGACAGCTTCATCTGAGCAATCGCACTACAAAGGGCTCGGGCGAGCTCCTCGACGTCGTCCGGTGACGTGCCGGGCAGAATGACGGCAAACTCCTCGCCACCGACGCGCGCGAGAAGCGATCGATCGATCGCGTGATGGCGTACGGTCTGCTGGAGGCATTCAGCCAATCTGGCCAGGCAGTGATCACCTGCCGGATGGCCATAGAAATCGTTGTAGCCCTTGAAGTAATCGATATCGAGCAGGATACCGGCAACCGGTACGGGTGGCTGCGACTCGTTCATCAGGGCACTCAACCGTTCATCGAATAATCGGCGATTGGCCAACCCCGTCAAATGGTCCGTCTGCGACAAGTTGAGCAACTGGGAAGTCCGATGCCGCTGATGCTGGATCAAATGCAAGAATTCACGAGTCAGGGCGCCGATTTCATCCTGGCGCTGCAGAAGCCGCTCTGGCGGTTCGGCATGTGCGGTGTCCTGTTTGACCTGCTGGGTAAAGAGCGCGAGCTGGCGGAGCGGGCGCAGTACCACGATCTCCAGCAGTAACAGAACGAAGGCAATGACCGTCAATAGTAGGCCGGCCGTCCACCATTGGGCGTAACGAACGGTGGTCATGCGTTCCAGGAAGGCATCACGCGGCAAATAGGTGCCCAACACCATGGACCCATCCTGATCGTTGAACGATAACGTCTTCTCCGCATGGATGCGTCCATCGTCCGTGGGGGTTATCTGCAGATCGGGCGGCGGGCCAGAAGATGAGACGGGCAAAATATCGACTTCACGGCCAGTCTGCGAAGCCATCTGCTCACGCCATTTCTCATCGAGGAGTTGAACCTGAATGAGCCAACCTTGCATGGGCCCACTTTCGTCCGTTCGCAGGATGGGATGAAGGGCGGCGTAGTAGGACTGATGTTGCTGATGTTCAAGATGGGTGCTGGCGAGCTGGTGCGTTGAGTCGAGGAGTGGCTTCAGCCTGTCGATGTAAGGTTTCGCCCAGCCGCAGGGGCCCTCGCGACCGGGGCAGGAGCCATATTGACCACTAGCCGGATCGATACCCGCGACCCAGCGAAGATGCTTTTGTCGATCAAAGAACAGCATGAACTGGTAATCGAGATCCTCGAACATGTTGCGGCTGAAGTTCGAGTCCGTGTAGTCGTCATCGCTGCCTTGGATGAAGGCGTAAGTGTCGTCCCATGTTCCCCAATCTTTGGCGGTTAACAACAGTGCCTGCATTTCGTGTTCGATCGTGCGCTCGAGCCTATCGAGCTCAACGGCCGATTGCTTGCGTTCCTCGTCGATCATGGCGGGATACACGACGAGACTGCCGATGAGTATGAGCGCCAGCATCGCGGCGACCAACAAGGCCAGCAGACTCATCAGAAAGCGACCGCGTAACGAGAAGAAAGCTGATCTCATCATGTATAGGACCCGTTCGGCACACTGACAGTGGTACAAACGTCAAAGGAGGGGAAATCGATGCTTTGAATATCGGCATCTCTTCATATTGCCTTGAATTTCGGGGGAGAAGTTCTTCCTGACTGGAGATCGAAGGCTATCGGCACTCGGTATCAATAACCGCCAAAAAGAACGCGCGACCAGAGCCGCGCGTTTGTTGAGCCTGATATCGCCGGGTTCAGGTCACGCGCTGGCCCGGTTTGGCGCCGCTATCCGGGGAGAGCAGGTAGATGCTCCCATCCTTTTGATCCGGGGCATCACCGGCGGCCAGCACCATGCCTTCGGAAACACCGAAGCGCATCTTGCGGGGGGCCAGGTTGGCGACCATCACCGTCAGCCGGCCTTCGAGTGCTTCCGGCGCGTAGACCTTGCGGATGCCCGAGAACACGGTGCGCGTCTCGCCACCGATATCCAGCGTCAACTTGAGCAGCTTGTTGGAACCCTCGACGTGCTCGGCCTTCTTGATTTCGGCAATCCGCATGTCGACCTTGATGAAATCGTCGAACGCGATTTCGTCGCTGATCGGCTCGACGGCGGAGGCGCCATCCGCCTCGGCATCCGAAGGGGCCTTACCGGTCAATTTCTTCTCCTCCTCGAGTACTTCCTTGGAAGCCTCGATCATCGCTTCGATCCGGTCGCTCTCGACGCGCGTCATCAGCGGCTTGAACTTGCCGATGGCGTGGCCTTCCAGGATGTGCTGACGGCTTTCCCAATCGAGACTGTCAACTTGCAGGAAGATCCGCGCCTGTTCGGCCATTGCAGGCACCACCGGTTGCAGATAGACCATCAGCGTGCGGAACAGATTGATGCCCACCGAGCAGATATCGATCACTTCCTGTTCGCGGCCGCCTTCCTTGGCCAGTACCCACGGCGCCTTGTCGGCAATGTAGGTGTTGGCTTCGTCGGCCAGCTCCATCACCTTACGCATCGCACGGCCGAAATCGCGCGCTTCGAAGTCGGCGGCGATCTCGTCGCCGGCGTAGATGAACTTGGCGACGAGTTCCGGCTCGGCACAGGTCGCGGAGAGCTGGCCGTCGGCCAGCTTGTTGATGAAACCGGCGCAGCGGCTGGCAATGTTGACCACCTTGCCGACCAGGTCCGAATTCACCCGCGCAGCGAAGTCCTCGAGATTGAGATCGAGATCGTCGACGCCGGAGGTCAGCTTGGCGGCGAAGTAGTAGCGCAGGTATTCGGGGTTCAAGTACTCGGCATAGGTCTGCGCCTTGATGAAGGTACCCCGAGATTTAGACATCTTCGCGCCATTCACCGTCACGAAGCCGTGGCAGTTGACCCCGGTCGGCGTGCGCAGGCCGGCACCTTCGAGCATCGCCGGCCAGAACAGGGCGTGGAAGTAGACGATGTCCTTGCCGATGAAGTGGTAGACCTCGGCGTTCGAATCCGCCTTCCAGTAGCTGTCGAAATCGAGACCTTCGCGATCGCACAGATTCTGGAAGCTCGCCAGATAGCCGATCGGCGCGTCCAGCCAGACGTAGAAATACTTGCCCGGCGCATCGGGAATCTCGAAGCCGAAGTAGGGCGCATCGCGGGAGATGTCCCATTCGTTGAGACCGGATTCGAACCACTCCTGCAGCTTGTTGGCGATCTGCGGCTGCACGCGACCGGAGCGTGTCCACTGCTTCAGAAACGCTTCGAAATCCGGCAGCTTGAAGAAGTAGTGGGTCGAAGTGCGCACTTCCGGCGTGGCGCCGCTGATCGCAGAGACCGGATTGATCAGCTCCGCCGGCGTATAGGTCGCGCCGCACACTTCGCAGTTGTCGCCGTACTGATCTGCGCTTTTACATTTGGGGCAGGTGCCCTTGATGAAGCGATCGGCCAGAAACAGACCCTTGACCGGATCGTACATCTGCTCGATGTCGCGGGTGCTGATATGGCCAGCATCACGCAACGCGGTATAGATCCGCTCGCTGTGGATGCGGTTCTCTTCCGAGTGGGTCGAATGATAATTGTCGAAAGCCACGCCGAACCGGGCGAAATCCGCCTGGTGCTCCTCGCTGACCTTGGCAATCAGCTGCTCCGAGGTGATCCCTTCCTGCTCGGCGCGCAGCATGATCGCGGTGCCATGCGCATCATCGGCGCAGACATAATGACACTCATGGCCGCGACTCTTCTGGAAGCGAACCCAGATATCGGTCTGGATATACTCTAGAAGATGGCCCAGATGGATGGAGCCGTTGGCATAGGGCAGTGCGCTGGTGACGAGGATCTGGCGCGAAAGCGAGGCGTTGTTCGACATGGCGACTGGAACATTCCCGTAACGAAACCCGAGGCGGCGCGGTATTGAAGACCCCACGGGGTGGATAGGCTGAAAACTTGATCGACGATTGTAGCACTGATGATGACGGCTTTGCGTGGTTGGTGCGGCGCCGCGAGCCAACTCCCGGCTATGGCTCGCGGGTCGTATCGAACGGGCAGATCCAGCCCTTTCTGTTCTATGCTGCCGCTATCGGTTTTCCATCCCGTGTATGGGTTTTCTCTTCCGCACATTAAGGTGGCTTCCATCACTTCTCGACGTCATCGCTGGCGAACGGCCGGCCTATCCGTTGTCTTTCTGTGGTTCGCCATTGGTAGCGTCGGCCATTTCATGATGGTAGACGCCTTCGCCTCCATCGTACCGCCGGGGCTACCTTGGCCGCGTTCAGCCGTGCTGATCAGCGGTTTCTTCGAGCTGCTGGGTGCCATCGGAATTTTGCTGGCGCGCTTTCGTTCGCTGGCCGGATGGGGGCTGGTGGTACTGACGATCTGCGTGACGCCGGCCAACGTCTATATGTGGCTTCACCCGGAGTTGTTTCCCCAAGTGCCCGAATGGCTGCTGTTCTGGCGGTTGCCGTTTCAGGTTGTTTTGCTGCTTTGCATCGTGGCTTCCACGCAGCGGCGGTTTCCTGGCTGGGTGGGATTCGGTCACTCGCACCGTGAGACATAGGTAGTCATGGTTTTCGAAGGGTATCGGAATCGGTCGTTGACTTGGCCGATGGCCGTGCTGCTGGTCGCGATGAGCGAGCCGGCATACGCGATGCGTTGCGAAGGTGGCCTGACGGCCAATGGCGATTCGCCCGAGCAGGTTCTGCACAAATGTGGAACACCAACGTCGCGCGTGGTCGAGCTGCCGCAGCGGCGCGGCGATCATGTCATCGAGGGCGCGGTCACCGTCGAACGCTGGATTTACGGGCCGCGGCACGGTGCTCGTTATCATCTGCGCTTCGTGGCGGAAAAACTGGTCGATGAAGATATCGAGCTGTTCCCCTGAGAGTTCAGGAGTTAAGTTGCCCAGCGCGAGACGAAAACCGGCTCGCACTGTATTCGGGTGTTACAGTTAGCGGCCAAATTGTCACCGTCGTCTGCCGTTTAAGGAACCCGGGATGGCCGATATCGATCTTTCTCAGTCACTGTGGATGCTGCTCATTTTCGTGGCTCTGGGCTGGATGGCTGGGCGGCTCTTGAAAGTCGACCCGCGCCCGATCGCGACACTGCTCGTCTACATCATTTCGCCACTGACCTTCTTCCATGGCCTGACACAGGGCCAGCCCAGCGCCGACAAGCTCGTCCTGACGGGGAGCGTGTGGCTGTTGTCGACGTTCCTGTGCCTGATCGTGAATGTCGTGGCGGCACGCTTTTTTGCCGATCAGGAGCGGGCGCTACTGGCCTTTTCCGCGGGAACGGGCAATACCGGTTATTTTGGCTTTCCGATCGCGCTGGTACTGCTGCCTCCGGAGGGGGTGACGCTCTATCTCTTCTGTATGTTGGGGATCTCTCTTTACGAGTTCACGGTCGGGTTCTATGTCAGCGCTCGCGGGCGTTTTTCGGTCAGGGAGAGTCTCGTCAGGCTGGCGAAACTACCGCTGATCTATGCGTTCCTGGCCGGCATGCTGATCAGCGCGCTCGATTGGCAAGTTCCCGAGGTCGCCGCAGAGGGGCTCGACTACTTCAAGTACTGCTTCACCGTGCTGGGCATGATGATCATCGGCATGACGTTGGGACGCCTCACGTGGCGGGCGGTCGACGGCCGCTTCGTGGCCGGCTGTGTGCTGGTGCGTTTCGTTGTCTGGCCGCTGGCGACGCTGCTGATGGTGATTCTGCTGCGCATGAGCGTGGGTATCTCGGATTCGCTGGTGCTGGCGTTTCTGCTCATCGGCGCGGTGCCCATGGCCGCCAACGTCGTGGTCATCGCCATGGAATTGGAAATTCGTCCGGAGAAGGGCGCCATTGCCGTGCTGATAACGACGCTGGCCGCGCCCTTGTTGATACCGGTCTATCTCGGTTACGTACTGCCTTGGGTACTCACTTTCTGAAACGAGCGGGATGAGTGTCGACTACCGTGCCAGAGATTTTCGTGGGACAGACTGCTGTAGCACAGCAGGGCTTCGTGTTGACCCGTCACTGGCGGGACATGCCGGCGGGCACCGAGGTATCGCTGTGGTTGGCCACTGACGATGGACCGCGGCTGGTGCACTTGCCGCCGCAGACGTCGGTGGCCTTCATTCCGGTCGATCAGCGTAAGGCCGTCGAGCACCTGATTCGACGCGAGCGTGACGTCGAACTGCGCGAGCTCGAACTGCAAGATTTCGATCATCGCCCGGTGTTGGGGCTTTACTGCCGCCATCACCGCCAGTTGATGAATCTGGAGCGGCGCCTGGGTGAGGCCGGCATCGAACTTTTCGAAGGCGATATCCGCCCACCGGATCGCTATCTGATGGAGCGCTTCATCACCGCGCCGGTCGTCGTCAGTGGCCGAGAGGCGGAAGACGGAACGATCCTCGACGCTCAGTTGAAAGCGGCACCGGATTATCGGCCCACGCTCAAGCTCTGCTCGCTGGATATCGAAACCAGCGAGCGCGGCGAACTCTACTCGATCGGTCTGCACGGCTGCGGTCAGCGGATCGTCTACATGCTGGGACCGCCGGCGGGTGAGGGCAGCAAGACGGATCGGGAGCGGGATTTCGATCTCGTCTACTGCGATTCGCGCGCCGATCTGCTGCACGCGCTCAACGCTTGGTTCGCACGCTTCGATCCGGACGCGATCATTGGCTGGAGCGTGATTCAGTTCGACCTGCGTCAGTTGCAGCGCCATGCCGATCGCTTGAGCGTGCCGCTGATGCTGGGCCGAGGCGGGGCGGTATTGGAGTGGCGTGCTCACGGTCGCGGTTCCGGCACGATGTCTAACCATCACTTCGTGACGATCCCCGGGCGCTTGGCGATCGATGGCATCGAAGCGTTGCGCTCCGCGACCTGGAGCTTTCCCTCCTTCAGCCTCGAGAACGTCGCCCAGACGCTGCTCGGGGAAGGTAAGGCAATCGACAACCCTTACCAGCGCATGGCCGACATCAATCGTATGTTCGCCGAGGATAAACCGGCACTCGCCCACTATAATCTCAAGGATTGTGAGCTGGTCGCGCGAATCTTCGAACACACGCAGATCATGGACTTCCTGCTGGAACGAGCGAGCGTCACCGGGCTCTCGGCGGATCGCAGCGGCGGTTCGGTGGCGGCGTTCTCGCACCTCTACCTGCCACGCATGCATCGTCTGGGCTTCGTCGCGCCGACCTTGAGTACCCGCGCCGGTGCAGACAGCCCCGGCGGTTACGTCATGGATTCCCGACCGGGCCTCTACGATTCGGTGCTGGTGCTCGACTTCAAGAGCCTCTATCCCTCGATCATCCGCTCGTTTCTGATCGATCCGGTTGGATTGATCGAGGGTCTGCGCACGCCGGATGATGCGCATTCGGTGCCTGGATTTCTGGGAGCGAGATTTTCGCGCACCGTTCACGCGCTACCGGCGATCGTCGAACAGGTCTGGGAAGGACGCGAAGCGGCCAAGCGCGAGGGCAATGCGCCGCTGGCCCAGGCGCTCAAGATCATCATGAATGCATTTTACGGCGTACTCGGTGCTCGCGGCTGCCGCTTTTTCGATTCGCGTCTGACATCGTCGATCACCATGCGCGGGCACGAGATAATGCGCCGGACTCGCGAACTGATCGAAGTCGAAGGTTATACCGTTATCTATGGTGACACCGACTCGATATTCGTCTGGTTGGGCCAGGCACATGAAAATGACGCTGCCACTGAGATAGGGCAGCGATTGGCATCGCTCGTCAATGAGTGGTGGCGCCAACATCTACGCGACGTTTTCGACTTGGAAAGCTTTCTCGAATTGCAGTTCGAGACGCATTTCATCCGCTTTTTGATGCCGACCATTCGGGGCACGGAAGAGGGCAGCAAGAAGCGTTACGCGGGCGTGGTGCGTGAGGCAAATGGCAGTGAACGGTTAATGTTCAAGGGATTGGAGTCCGTGCGTGCCGATTGGTCGCCGTTGGCGAAGACGTTCCAGCGTGAGCTCTATCGCCGGATTTTCGCCGGTGAGCCTTATCGCGACTACGTGCGCGAGATCGTGCGTCAAACGCTGGCCGGCGAACACGACGATGATCTGATCTACCGCAAGCGCCTACGACGCAAGCTCGATGATTACCAGCGTAACGTGCCACCGCATGTCCGTGCCGCACGGCTGGCCGACGACTTCAACCGCCAGATGAAACGTCCGCTGCAGTATCAAAATGGCGGCTGGATTCGCTACGTGATTACGCTCGCCGGCCCTGAGCCGCTCGAGAACCAGCGCTCGGCGATCGACTATCACCACTACGTCAGCCGTCAGCTGCAACCGGTCGCCGACGGCATTCTGCCGTTCGTCGGTGACGATTTCGAAAAGCTGACCGGGCAGCAACTGGGACTGTTCTGAGCCCAGTTCAAAAGACATTGACTTAGAGATCGGGGCAGTGGTATCTAGCCGCTGCCGGCAATCGTGCCGGTGTTGCGCCGAGGTCATCGATCACTGCCGTGAGCGGTGTCAGGCGCTCTTCGAGGACTTATTCACGATGGCATTGCGCCGTATGCTGCTGGCGTCTGGTTTGGTCGTGGTGATGGCCGGCTGCGCTTCCAATACCTTTGCGCCCAATTATCAGTCGAACAATACCGATATCCTGCGGATTGGCGGCGAGCGCCCGGACGCCGCCGCACCAGCCGTCGAGGATCTTGGCTCGTTCTGCGTTCAGACGACGCAGCAGTGGAATGATCAGGGCAGAACCCCGGACGACCAGCGTTTATGGGTAAAGAGTACGCTGCGTCAGGCCGTGGCGTGTCGATAAACCACTGCCAGTAACCCGCCCTGAGAGCAGAATAGATCGAGCCGAACCGGCCATTGCCGGCTCGGCTTTTTTGTCACTTTTTATCGACCAATTTGACGTTCGCTAACTCGGCGCTGGGGCGATCGAAGTTAATGTGTCGTCAGTCGTGACTGAACTGCTACGCTGAAACGAGCATCAAGCGCCGAAACGAGTATCGACCAAGGGAGAGTCTCCAGGAAGAGCCTCATTCACCACAGGGAGAACACGCGATGCGATACGAACTTTACTACTGGCCAGGCATTCCCGGACGCGGTGAGTTCATCCGTCTGGCGCTCGAGGATGCCGGCGCGGACTATACCGATATCGGCAAGATGTCAGAGAGCAAGGGCGGCGGCGCAGGCGCGGTCAGCGAATTTCTGCATGGCGGTGAAGTCGGTCGGCCGCACTTTGCGCCACCGGTTCTCAAGGCCGGCGACATCGTCGTCTCACATGTGGCCAACATTCTGCAGTTTCTGGGACCGCGGCTGAACCTGGTGCCCGATGATGAAGCCAGCCGCTGCTGGGCCAACGGCTTGCAACTGACACTTACCGACTTCGTGGCCGAAATCCACGACACGCACCATCCCGTCGGGTCGTCGCTTTATTACGAGGATCAGCGCGAGGAGGCGACACGGCGTTCAAGCCTGTTCGTGCAAGAGCGACTGCCGAAGTTTCTCTATTATTTCGAACGCGTCCTGGCGACCAATGCCGGTAACGAGCCATTTCTCGTCGGCGACGCGCATAGCTATGTGGATCTCTCCTTGTTTCAGGTCGTCACCGGGCTTCGTTACGCCTTTCCCCGCGCCATGCAGCGTCTGGAGCCGGAAGTGCCGGAAGTTACCGCATTGGCCGACCGCGTTAGCCAGCGTGATCGGCTCGCGGCTTACCTGACATCGGATCGACGGCTCGATTTCAACGACGGCGGGTTGTTCCGCCACTATCCGGAGCTCGATACCTGACAGTGCCGGTTAGCGTGCTAAAGTAGACATACAACCGGACACGCCAACAAGGAGGCAAGCATGCCCTTACTCGATAGCTTCATGGTCGACCACACCAAGATGAATGCGCCGGCGGTGCGGGTCGCCAAGCAGATGAAAACACCAGGCGGTGACAATATCACGGTCTATGATTTGCGCTTTTGCATTCCCAACGAAGAGATTCTCTCCGAGCGCGGCATTCATACGCTCGAACACCTGTTCGCTGGCTTCATGCGTCAGCATCTCAATGGTAATGGCGTCGAAATTATCGACATCTCGCCGATGGGCTGCCGCACAGGGTTCTACATGAGCCTGATCGGTCATGTCGATGAAGAAACGGTGGGTACCGCTTGGAAAGCCGCCATGCAGGACGTGCTCGAACTCACGGACCAGAAATCGATTCCTGAACTGAACGTTTACCAGTGCGGCACGGCAGAGATGCATTCGCTCGACGAAGCGCAGCAGATCGCTCGTAACGTCACTACGCGCGGGATCGGCGTCAACTCCAACAGCGAGCTCAAGCTGACCGAGGAGTTCCTCGCCGCTCACGGAGCGTAATGATCGGTTTGTTTTTCAGCCGGTCGTAGAGCGCTGACTAGGCATCGAACCCGCAACCTCGGTTGCGGGTTTTTCGTTTTGACGAATCGCTTTCACGAGTCGCTCTCGATGAACCATTAGTACATTCGGTGTCAAAACGTTACCCGTCTTATCGCTGTTTACCGCTGGGGATTACCAATGCTCGATACCGTTCAACAGTTTTTCCAACGCGTTCTGGCCGTGCCGGGATCCGATGATCGTGATGCCGTCACGCCACAGTTGGCGGTGGCAGCGTTATTCAGTGAGGTGTTGCGCGCCGATTACGAAGTCGATCCTGAAGAGTTGGCCACGCTGCGCGGAATTTTGATGGCGCAATTCTCGATGGAGGAAGACGCCGCCGATTCCTTGATTGCAGAGGCACGGCAACAGGTCGAGCAGGCGGTGGATCACTTCCAGTACGTGTCGCTGCTCAATGAACGCTACAGCTACGATCAGCGCGTTGAGTTGATCGCGGCAATGTGGCGGCTGGCCTACGCCGATCATGAGCTAGCCGCGCTCGAAGAGCATCGTATCCGGCGTTTGGCCGACCTGCTCTACGTGACGCATAGCGATTTCATCCGCACCAAGCTCGGCGTTCAGGCTGAGCAAGCCAAGCGCTGATACGAAAACCTCTCGATCCGCTGGTTCTCTAAACGCCGAACGGATAGGTGTCCGGAATGATTTCGGGGCGCCACAGATCGCCTTTCTCGAACGGCTCGACGGCGCTGGTGTCGTCAAGATGGAAGACGGCATCGAACTGGTGCGTCAGCGAAGCCTGAAAATAGTGGCTGACACGCTCCGTCTCGGGGCGATAGATCACGCCGATCGCACGCTCGAGGCGCGGCTCCTGCAGTGGCGCAACCTGCTCGCTGTCGAGCGGTAGATAGAAGCGCCCCAGGCCGCTGTCGTGGAACAGCCGTTCGTAGCTGCCTTCCAGACTTGGGCGCACCCAGCGGTGTTCCACGGGCCCATCCCAGTCCTGGGCGGCGGACACGAAACCGGTATGCGTGGTGAAGCCGACCAGCAGGGTCTCTTCTTCGCCGAAACGTTCGCGAGCCAACTGGCCGACGTTGTGTTGACCGCGTCCCGATCCCATCTCGGTGGCCCGAGCGTCGCCCAGATGGGAGTTGTGCGCCCACACCACGACCTTGCCCTGGCCGCCCCGGGCACGCAGGTGCTGACGCAGTTCTTCGAGCGTGTCGGTCATATGGTCGTCGCGCAGGTTCCAGGTATCCACCCGTGAGCCGAACATGGCGCGATAGTAGGTTTCGGCGTTGATCACCACGCGCGCGTTCTGTTCGGCATAAAACTGCTCGTCCGCGGCACGAGGGCCATCCTTGCGCAGGTACCGATCGGCATTGCCGAGCAACTCGGTGAGCATTGCCACCGCGCCGTCCTCACAGGACTGGCTGATGCCGAACGCGGCTTCACGACCATAGCGAAATGGGTCGTCGGCATGATCGAAGCAAGCATAATTCTGGCGGGCAATACTGGCTTGTTGCGGATCGACACGCTCCAGGTACTCGACGACCGCCGCAACCGAGCGATGCAGACTGTAGACATCGATGCCGTGGAAGCCGACCTGGCGCTGCGCAGGGCGCCCGTCGTTATGCTGCCGCAGCCAGGCGATGAAATCCCGCACCTCATGGTTGCGCCACATCCAGCGCGGAAAGCGCTCGAAGTCATTGAAGGCTTCGCCCAGTTCGTCGTCGCTATCCTGACGTGCATAGCGACTGAGGCGCAGTGCATCGGGCCAATCCGCCTCGACGGCGACCGCCTCGAAGCCTTTCTCTTCGATCAGGCGGCGGGTGATCTCGGCGCGCATGCGGTAGAACTCTCGGGTGCCGTGAGACGCTTCGCCGAGCAGCACGAAAGAGCGTTCGCCTGCCTGGTCGAGTAGCCGGTCATAATCGTGGCTGCCGCCGTCGAGAGGGGTAGCGACGTTGCGTATACAGTCGAGGGGCGTCGTCATGGCCGGGCCTCCTGGATTCGTCTGAGCCTGTTTCTGACTCTAGTCGACGTGCTTCCCGAGGTTTGCGGAGTTTGGTATCGAAATGTAGGCGCGGTTGAACGCCTCGATGGCGTCATGTCGGGTCTTTGCGGCAGGTGTAAAAACGTCTTCAATCGCGCCTTGACTCCGCGTGTCGTATCTCCGCTCTGATGCCGATGCCAGGCAATCAATGTAGCATTGCGCAGAGAAGCCCGAATTTCGATTCATCCGATTTCATTCAAGGAGCGATACGTGATCGAAGGCATCAAACATATCGTGGCCGTCGCGTCCGGCAAGGGCGGCGTGGGCAAATCCACCGTGACGGCCAACTTGGCGTTGGCAATGGCGGCGGAAGGCTATCGCGTGGGTCTGCTCGATGCCGATATTTATGGCCCGAGTCAGGCGCGAATGCTGGGTTTGCCAGAGGATACCCGGCCCGAGGTGATCGACGAGAAGAGCATGAAACCGGTGATGGCGCATGGTATCCAGGCGATGTCGATGGCATTCATGGTCGATATCAATCAGCCGATGGTGTGGCGCGGGCCGATGGTATCCGGCGCCTTCCAGCAGCTGCTCAATCAGACGCTATGGGACGATCTCGACTTCCTGTTCATCGATATGCCGCCGGGCACCGGCGACATCCAACTGACGTTGGCGCAGAAGGTGCCGGTAGATGGTGCGGTGATCGTGACGACGCCGCAGGACATCGCGCTGCTGGATGCGCGCAAGGGCATCGAGATGTTCCGCAAGGTCAACGTACCGGTGCTGGGCGTGGTGGAGAACATGAGCCTGCACATCTGTTCGAACTGCGGCCACAGCGAACCGATCTTCGGCGCTGGCGGTGGCGAGCGCATTGCCGAGCAGTACGACACACAACTGCTGGGTCAGTTGCCGTTGCTGCTGTCGATTCGCGAGCAGGCCGATGGCGGCAAGCCGAGCGTGGTGGCGGAACCTGAAGGCGAGATCGCCGCGACGTTTCGCGCCATGGCGCGTGCCGTGGCCAGCGGCGTCGCCGAGCAGAATACCGATGGCCCAACGATTTCGTTTAGCGACTGATAAAGGATTGTCCGGGTTACCCATCCCCAGCCAATACTGAAACATGAGCGGCGCGCTAGTCATGTCGAGCGCGTCGTTTCCTTTGCAAGACGGGGCGGCTATCATGTCGCCCCCATTTAATCTTGCCCCAATTGAACGTATGACGTCGTGATGACGTCAGTCTCTGCCTCAAGGACGCCTGCATGAGCATTAAATCCGACAAGTGGATTCGCCGTATGGCGGAGCAGGAAGGCATGATCGAGCCGTTCGAGGCTGATCAGGTCCGCCATGTGAACAACCAGCGCGTCATTTCCTACGGCACGTCCAGCTACGGCTACGACGTGCGCTGTGCCGACGAGTTCAAGGTGTTCACCAATATCCATTCGGCGATCGTCGACCCCAAGGCGTTCGACGAGAAGAGCTTCGTCGACATCAAGGGCGACGCCTGCGTGATCCCGCCCAACTCGTTCGCCCTGGCGCGCACCGTGGAATATTTCCGCATCCCGCGTAGCGTGCTGACGATCTGCCTGGGCAAGTCAACCTATGCGCGCTGCGGCATCATCGTCAACGTGACGCCGTTGGAGCCGGAGTGGGAAGGGCATGTGACGCTGGAATTTTCCAATACGACGAACCTTCCGGCGCGAATCTATGCCAACGAAGGCGTGGCGCAGATGCTGTTCCTGGAGTCCGACGAGATCTGCGATGTCTCCTACAAGGATCGGGGCGGCAAGTATATGGGTCAGCGTGGTGTCACCTTGCCGCGCACTTGAGTCCTGTCGCACGATGCGATGAGTGAACCGAGCGCGCAACGGGCGGGGCAGTGCATGGAAAAGGGGTGCCAATTGGCACCCCTTTTCGATTTCAATGTAACCACTCGCCAGACTAGGCCGAGCGGTCATCGGTTCGATTCTTGATGGTCTCGCCGAAACCGTCCAGGAACGGCTTTTCTGCCGGATCCAGACGATCCATGCCGGAAACCACGCGGTGCCAGTACGGATAGAGCGGCGCTGGACGCGTGGCGCGTTCCAGTCGCTGAGTCTCTTCTTCCGTTAGCGCAAGATCGAGAGCGGCGATATTGTCCCGCAGATGCTCTTCGCTACGTGAACCCACGATCAACGAAGTCACTCCCGGGCGGTCTTTCAACCAGGCCAGACAGACTCGCGGAATGGAACAGTCATGGGCTTCACCGATGGTAGCCATCTCTTCGATGATGTCGTAGGCGCGTTCCATGTCATGCACGTACGGCTCCGGCCAGCCGTCGCCCTGGCGGGTGTCCGGAGGCGTTTTTTGGCCGCGACGCACCTTGCCGGTCAATAACCCTTCACCCATCGGCCCCCAGATGAGAGAGCCGATGTTCTGATCCAGAGCCAGCGGCATCAGTTCATACTCTGCCTCGCGAGACTCCGGCGTGTAGTAGATCTGCTGGCTGATCGGCTTGATCATGTTGTGGGTTTCGGCCTTGCCCAGCACCTTCATCATCTGCCAGCCGGTGTAGTTGGAGGTGCCCCAGTAGCGAATCTTGCCGCTGGTGACGAGATGATGCATGGCCTCCAGCGTCTCCTCGACAGGCGTTACGCCGTCCCAGTTATGCAACTGGTAAAGATCGATGTGATCGGTGCCCAGGCGCTTGAGGCTGGCTTCGACGGCGTGAATGAGATGATAACGCGAGGACCCCGAGGCGTTGGGATCATCGCCCATCGGGCTACGCCCTTTGCTGGCGAGAACGATGTCGTTGCGCTTGTTGCCCAGCGCCTTGCCGGTAATCTCTTCGGCCAGGCCCTTGGCGTAGAGATCGGCCGTGTCGACCACGTTGATGCCGGCCTCGAAGGCGATGTCGAACTGACGCTTGGCACCGTCGACATCGACCTTGCCAGTCTTCTCGAAGCCATTGGCGCCACCGAACGTCAACGTGCCCAGCGTCATCGTCGAAACCATCAGACCCGAATTGCCGAGTGGACGATAATCCATATCGCTTTTCCTCCTTGCTGACTGAAACATTCGCCGAATGAAACGATTCGCCCGACACAACATCGGGCGATCAGGTGATTTCAGTCTGGCAAAGATTGCTGTCAGGACAAGCGAGGCATTAGCGCCAGATCAAGAACGGAGGCAACTAAAGGATCGATTTCAATCGTCGACTGGCAAATTGGGCGTCAATCGTCGAGATCTTCGTCCAGCTCTTCAGCGGCATCGGCGTGGGACATGCGCAGGCCCGTTGGCGGCAGTGGCATGTTGTCCAGCGTCACCTTGCCTTCGGCTGACAATTTGATCCGGCCTTCGAGGAACCAGCGTATGGCGATGGGATAGATCAGATGCTCGCGTGCGTGGACCTTCTCGATCAGTGCACCGAGGTCCTGATCGGGTTCGACGTTGACCACCGCCTGAATCACCACGGGTCCGCCATCGAGTTCCTCGGTGACGAAATGCACGCTGACGCCATGTTCGCTGACCTCGTCGGCCAGTGCACGTTGATGCGTGTCCAGTCCTTGGTAGGCGGGAAGCAGCGAGGGGTGAATATTGAGCATTCGACCACGGTAATGATCGACGAAGGACGGCGTCAGGATGCGCATGAAACCGGCCAGCACGATCAGGTGGGGCTCATGACGGTCGATGACCTTGATCAGCGCGGCATCGAAAGCTTCGCGTGAATCGTACTCGCGATGCGGCAGGGCGACGGCGTCGACGCCAGCGTCCTTGGCGCGCTTGAGTCCGTAGGCATCGGCTTTGTTGGAAACCACGGCGACGATCTCACCGCCGCCCAGTTCATCGTGCTCTTGCGCATCGAGCAGCGCCTGCAGATTGCTACCGTTACCGGAGATGAGCACTACGACCCGCGGCTTTTCGGCCGCGGCAGCTTCGAAGTCGTTCAGCGTATCGTGCTGTTGTGAAGGATAGTCACCGCTCATGTCGGCAGGTTCTCCAGCTGCACGGCCTCTTCGTCGTCGCCGCGTGCCACGATCTCGCCCAGGCGATACACGGTTTCGCCGCTGGCTTCGAGATAGGCGATGGCCTGATCGGCCTGATCGCGATCAACCGCAATGACCATGCCGATGCCGCAGTTAAGCACGCGGTACATCTCGCGCTCTTCGACGTTGCCTTGCCGCTGCAACCAGTCGAATATGGCGGGGCGCTGCCAACGGGTGACATCGATGCGTGCCGCCAGACGTGCCGGCAATACGCGGGGTACATTCTCGAGCAGGCCGCCGCCGGTAATGTGGGAAAGCGCATGGACATCGACGCCGCTGGAATGGATCAATGACAGCAGCGATTTGACGTAGATACGAGTCGGCGCCATCAGCAGATCGGCCAACGGTTCGCCGTCGAGCGTCTCGTCGAGCTTGGCGCCGCCGACCTCGAGGATCTTGCGGATCAGCGAATAGCCGTTGGAGTGCGGACCGGAAGAGGCCAGCCCCAGCAGCACATCGCCTTCGCCGACCTTGCTACCGTCGAGGATCTCGGATTTCTCCACCACGCCCACGCAGAAGCCGGCCAGATCGTAGTCGCTGCCCTCGTACATGCCGGGCATTTCCGCGGTCTCACCGCCAACCAGTGCGCAGCCGGCCTGACTGCAGCCTTCGCCGATACCGGTGACGACGTCCGCGGCGATGTCGACATCCAGCTTGCCGGTGGCGTAGTAATCGAGAAACTGCAGCGGCTCAGCACCGGCAACCACCAGATCGTTGACGCACATGGCAACGAGATCGATACCGATGGTGTCATGCCGGCCAAGGTCCATGGCCAGGCGAAGCTTGGTGCCGACGCCGTCGGTACCGGATACCAGCACCGGCTGACGATAGCCGCTGGGGATTTCGCACAGCGCGCCGAAACCGCCGAGCCCGCCCATGACTTCCGGCCGCGAGGTGCGCTTGGCGACACCCTTGATTCTCTCGACCAGCGCGTTGCCTGCATCGATATCGACACCGGCGTCTCGGTAGGTGAGTGAACGGGGCGCGTTCGGGGTATCGGAAGAGGAGCGCGTCATAGGAGAACCTTTCTCGCGGAGCCAGGGAGCCGCTGCATAACGGTCTGCGCGTACGAATCGCTGCGTTGCACGGTGCTCGAAGACTCGCCTAACCCCACGTTATGTCTCATCTTCTGTGCGCCATGCGCCTTGCACTTCATCACGCTCTACGGTTATTCAGCACCTCCCCGATTAATAGGGATGATGTTCAGCGGGGCGCATTGTAGCATTGCCTTCATCGAGGGGGCAGTCGAAGGACGACGAGAGCGCAATGACAAAACTTCAAATCTGGGGCGTGATCGGCGCGGCGCTGGCGGTCTGGCTGCTGATTCTGCTGGAGCCGATTCTGATGCCGTTCTTCGTCAGCATGATTCTGGCCTACCTCGGCGATCCGGCGACCGATTGGCTCGAAGCGCGCGGGCTGTCGCGGCGTCTCGCCGTGAGCGTGGTGTTTCTACTGCTGGGCATCATCATCGTCGGCGGGGTGCTGATACTGGTGCCCGTGCTGGGGCGGCAGATCATACAGCTGATCGAAGCGCTGCCCGGCGTGTTCAATTGGGTACAGGTGACGATCCTGCCCGAGATTCAGTCGTTGACGGGGATCGACTTTACCGCCGACTTCGATCAACTGCGCGATGCGTTGATGGCCAACTGGCGGGAAACCGGAACCTTCGCAGCGGCATTTCTGGCTCAGGCGTCCCGCTCGGGGCTCGCCTTTGCCGTATGGGTCGGCAATATCGCCCTGATCCCGGTGGTGACCTTCTATCTGCTGCTCGACTGGGATCGGATCAAGGGCTATATCCGCGACATGCTGCCGCGTCACGTCGAGCCCCGCGTGACGTCATTGACCGCTCAGTGCGACGAGGTTTTATCGGCATTTCTGCGCGGGCAGTTACTGGTGATGCTGAGCCTTGGCGTGATCTATGCGGTGGGTCTGAGCGTCGTCGGGCTGCATTTCGGGCTGTTGATCGGCGTGATGGCAGGGCTCGCCAGTATCGTGCCGTATCTCGGTGTGATCGTCGGGGTCGTCACCGCGACGGTGGTGGCGTTCTTCCAGTTCGATAGCTGGCTGCCGCTGATCGGCGTATTGATCGTATTCGGCATCGGTCAGATCGCCGAGAGCACGCTGCTTCAGCCATTGCTGTTGGGCGATAAAATCGGGCTGCACCCGGTAGCGGTGATCTTTGCCGTGCTCGCGGGCGGTCAGCTGTTCGGCTTCACCGGCATCTTGCTGGCATTGCCGGTTGCAGCCGTCATCATGGTACTGCTCCGCTATGTCTACAATCGCTATCGTAGCAGCCAGCTCTATAACCGGTCGCAGGGCGTCGATCTTTCCCAAGACCCGAGCCAAGAGGATGGATCAACATGAGTCCCGGACCGTCTCAACTGCCGCTCGGCGTCGGGCTACGCGATGACGCCACCTTCGCCAACTATCTGCCAGGTGACAACGCGTCGCTCGTGGCGCATCTCACCGGGCAGCTCGAAGAGAACGGCGAGTCATTTCTCTATCTTTGGGGCGGTGAGGGGGTGGGCCGTAGCCATCTACTGCAGGCGGCGTGTCACAACGCAGATGCTCAAGGCAAGCGCGCACTTTATCTGCCGCTGGAAACGTTGGGACATTTCCCGCCGGATATCCTCGAAGAGCCGGAGCGCCTCGATCTACTGGCAATCGACGATCTGCAGCTGGTAGTCGGTCGCAAGCGCTGGGAAGAGGCACTGTTTCACGGATTCAACCGGCTACGTGATGCCGGCAGGCGGTTGGTGATCGCTGCCGACCGTTCGCCGCGCCAGCTCGAGGTCAAGCTTCCGGATCTAGCCTCCCGATTGAACTGGGGCATGGTGTTTCACGCCCAGCCGCTGGACGATATGCAGCGCCTGGCGGCACTTCAGCTACGCGCGCAGGTCCGCGGCATGGAGCTGCCGGCGGAGGTGGGGCGCTATATCCTCCACCGGGGGCCGCGCCAGCTCGATCCGTTGTTCGAAATTCTATCGAGGCTCGATCGCGCGTCGTTGTCGGCCAAACGTAAACTGACGATTCCCTTCGTCAAGCAAGCATTGGAGTGGTGAAGGGGACCAGCGTTCAGGCCTCGAGGATGTTCCTGCCTCAGCCAAGCCTGCCATGGCATCGATGGCGGTTGTGGCGATCGGGTCTTAGCTCAGAGCGTGACATCGTTGTACTGAGGCGATGCGGCGCAGCTCTCTTTCGGTTCGAGTGCGCGGCGCTCGCGAATCATCTGGTGCAGCGTGCTCATGAGCTTCGCGGCGCCGGGCGACATGCGCCGTTCGCGCAGACTGATCAGCCCGAACGGTTGCACACTGAGCGCATCCGTCGACGGCAGAATGGCGAAGCGCGGCTGCGTGCACAGCAGATCCGCGACTTCGCGTGTCGTCACCGTGACCGAATCCGACTTGTCGACCATGGCCAGCGCCATATAGATATCCGGCGTGTTGATGATGCGCTGGGGCGGCGCCACCTTGTGATGCAAAAACAGATGTTCGACGCGTTGGCGCATCAGCGCCCCCGGGGGTTGAAGTACCCATGGATAATCCATCATCGACGTCAGTTCGAAGGTTCCCAACGTGGCGAGCGGATGGCCGGCCCGGCATACGAAGCACAGCGCTTCCTCCCCGATCTCCTCGAACACGAAATCGCCGGCTGGCATCCCGCTGGGGATGCGGGCGATGGCGAAATCGAACTCACCATCGCGTAGCCTCGGCACCAGATTACGGCTGACGTCGACGTCGATGTTGACCTCCAGGTGCGGGCTATCGCGGTGCACGCGCTCGACCGCGCTCGCCAGCAAGGTGACTGCCGGCGCGAGAACCGTACCGATCGACACCGTACCGGCATTACCTTCATTGAGCGCGTTGATTTCATCGCTCGCCTGCGCCAGTGAGGTCAACATGCCACGGGCGTGGCGGATCAGGCTTTCCCCGTACCAATTGGGTGTGACCCCCCGCGAATGTCGATCGAAAAGCGAAACGCCGAGCAAGTGTTCGAGATCCCCCAGCAACTTGGAAGCCGCCGGTTGACTCATGCCCAGCCGTTCCGCCGCTCGGTGAAGATTACGACAGTCATCCAGCGCTACGAACAGTTGAAGATGGCGAAACTTGAGCCTGACGCGCAGGAACCAGTCTGGAGGCAGCAGGTCGACGGTGTGGGATTTCATGAAAGGGTCTCGGTGGCGTATTCGACGTTTTTATAAGGCATGGCGTGGCGTTCTCGCATAGTCAGATCGGGGCGGCCGGTCTACGGTGTAAACGATCGCATCGGCGGCGATAGATCGGTCCGAACGTCAAAAAACGATAACCAGAAACGTTAAGCGGAAACGAAAACAGGAGCTTGCGATGACACGCCATGTCTTTTCTCTTTCTCGATGTCTAGGCGTCGGTCTGTTCGGACTGATGATCGGCCAAGCCTTTGTACAAGCCCAGGCGCAGACGATGTCGATGAATTCGTCATCCTCCAGTGCCTTGCCACCGGGCATCGAGCGATCGACTTTCGGTCGACTGCCGGATGGCCGCGAGGTCGACTGTTATCGAATTACCAACGACAACGGTATCGAGATGCGGGTCATCAATTATGGCGGCATCATCGTGTCGCTGAAGACGCCCGACCGACGCGGGCAGATGGACGACATCGTGCTGGGCTTCGATTCGCTCGATGATTATCTCTCCGAGAACTATCGTCAGGCCAACCCCTACTTTGGTGCCTTGATTGGGCGTTACGGCAATCGGATTGCCAACGGGCGCTTCGCGCTCGGTGGCGAAACCTACCATCTGCCGACCAATGATGGGCCCAATACACTGCACGGCGGTGATACAGGATTCAATCAGCGCCTATGGCACGCCGAACCGTTCTCGTCGGCCGAGGGCCGAGGTCTGGTACTGACCTACACCAGTCCGGATGGCGAGCAAGGTTTCCCCGGGCGGCTCGCGACGCGGGTCAGCTATACGCTGACCGAGGACAATGAACTGGCTATCGACTATCGCGCGAAGACGTCTCGCGCGACGCCGGTCAATTTGACCCAGCACAGCTATTTCAACCTGCAGGGCGAAGGCAGCGGCAGCATTCTGGATCATCAATTGATGATCAATGCGAGTGCGTACACACCGATCAATGAAACCTTGATCCCGACCGGCGAGATCGCCGATGTCAGCGGCACGCCTTTCGACTTCCGTGAGCCAACCGCTATCGGCGCGCGGATGGGTCAGAAGAATACTCAACTGGCCTACGCCAAGGGCTATGATCATAACTTCGTACTGAGCAAGAATCCGGGACAGGCGAGCCGTATGACGCTGGCGGCGAAGGTTGTCGATCCTCACAGCGGGAGGGTGCTCGAGGTTGCCACGACGGAACCGGGTCTGCAGTTCTATTCGGGCAATTTTCTCGATGGCAGTCTCATTGGCAAAAGCGGCCGGCCCTATACCCATCGTTCCGGTCTAGCGTTAGAGACGCAGCATTTCCCCAATTCACCCAACCAGGCCAACTTTCCTTCGACGATCTTGAAGCCCGACGAGACGTATCACTCCCAGACCGTCTATCGTTTCTCGACGACGCAGGCGATGCCTCAGGCTTCAGCGTATTAGTCTGTCGCATCAGTCCGTCGCACACGTCTGTCGCATGAGCCCGCCCGTCCCATCAAAGCCGACGTTATGACGGCCTTGATGGGGATAAAACGTCTGTTTTAACCAAAGTCGTAAAGCGACTTTAGTCGGCCCAAGAAACTTTCGCACCACGACTTGCCCCGCGTCCCGATTGTCTTCTCGGTTTGCTGATAGCAAATCATGTATCGCTTTGTGCAAGAGTCGTTATTAGCCGGTTATCGAACGACTGTTTACTGTCTCTCGGCCGTGACATGCATGCTTACCAATAATAAACCCAATGGTCCTAGCGGACTGGAGGTCGTCAATGATTCGCTTTCTGAAATCGTCATTACTCGTACTCAGTGTATCCACCCTTGGTGCCGGGCCGCTTTACGCCCAGGATGACATCAAGATCGGTTTCATCGTCAAGAAACCGGAGCAAGCGTGGTTCATCAACGAACAGGATGCCGCCAGCGCATTGGGTGAGCAAAAGGGCTTCGAGGTCGTTCGGTTGTCGGGTGAAGACGGTCAGCAGGTACTCAGCGCGATCGATAACTTGAATTCGCAAGGGGCTCAAGGGTTCGTGATCTGTCCGCCGGACGTTCGTCTGGGGCCGGCGATCGCCAATCGCGCGAAGCAGTACGGGATGAAAGTGGTAACCGTTGATGATCAATTCCTCGATACGGACGGCAAGCCGATGGCCTCCGTGCCGCATCTGGGCATGTCGGGCTACAAGATTGGTCAGCAGGTTGGCGAGACGATCGCCAAGGAGATGAAGGCGCGGGGTTGGGATCCGCAAAGCGTGGCTGCCTTGCGCATCAGCAACAATGAACTACCGACCGCCAAGGAGCGGACCGACGGCGCGACAGATGCGCTACTTGACGCGGGTTTCGTCAAGGACAACATCTTCGATGCGCCACAGCAGAATACCGATACCAGCAGCGCTTTCGCAGCAGCCTCTCCGGTGTTCTCGAAAAACGGCGACTTCGAGCACTGGGTGATCTTCGCGCTTAACGAAGAGAGCGTGTTGGGCGGTGTGCGAGCCAGTGAACAATACGGGTTGCCAGCGGATCAGGTCATCGGCGTCGGGATCAACGGCTCCGGCGCGGCGTTTGCCGAGTTCTCGCGTGAGAAGCCGACGGGTTTCTACGGCACGATTGCCGTGAGCTCGACCATGCATGGCCGCCAGAGTGCCGACAATCTCTATACCTGGATCACCGAGGACAAGCAGCCCCCCGCCAATACCGAAACGACCGGTACGCTGATGACGCGTGATAACTGGCAGCAGGTTCGCGAAGATCTGGGTCTGTAAGGCAGATCAGAGAGAAGCCGACACGACATACCGCTGAGGAGAATGGCATGGCTGAAGCTTACCTGCGCATCGATGGTATTACCGTCGAGTTTCCCGGGGTTCGCGCGCTGGATGGGGTCAGTTTTTCGGCGCGGGGGGGTGAAGTCCATGCATTGATGGGCGAAAACGGGGCAGGTAAGTCGACGCTGCTCAAGGTCTTGAGCGGTGTCAATCGAGTCACCCATGGGCAGCTGTGGATCGAAGGTGAACCGATCGTCTTTAGCAATGCTCGGGAGGCGTTGCGGCACGGTGTTTCGATCATCTATCAGGAGTTGACCTTATCGCCCAATCTCTCGGTGGCCGAGAATCTGCTGCTGGGACAGTTACCGGTAAAACATGGCTTTCTCGATCGGCGCCGACTGCGCGAGCGGGCGATAACGATTCTGGAAGAGCTGGGCGAAGGAGACATTCACCCCTCGACCAAGGTACGGGATCTCTCGATCGGACAGCAGCAGATGATCGAAATCGGCCGAGCGCTGCTGCGCGATGCACGCATCATCGCTTTCGACGAGCCGACCAGCTCGCTTTCGGTCCAGGAAATCCGGCATCTCAAGCGCATCGTCTCGCGGCTCCGCGACGAAGGGCGAGTGGTGCTCTATGTGACCCATCGCATGGAGGAAGTCTTCGAGATGTGCGATGCGGTGACCGTATTCCGCGATGGCCGCCACATCCGCACCCACGACACCCTGGAGGGACTCGATCACGACACCTTGGTCAGCGAGATGGTGGGGCGCGAGATCGAGGATGTCTACGGCTACCGGTCACGCCAGCAGGGTGATGTGTTGATGCGTCTCGAGGGAATCGAGGGGCGAGGCGTCAGGGCGCCGGTCAGCCTCGAGATACGCCGCGGCGAGGTGCTCGGGCTCTTTGGCCTGGTCGGGGCGGGGCGAAGTGAATTGATGCGTCTGGTCTGCGGAGTGGAGCGCGCCACCGCCGGCCAGGTCTCCTTCGACGGCACGACGCAGCGATTCGGTTCGCCTCAGGCCGCCATACGCGCCGGTATCGCGATGTGCCCTGAAGATCGCAAGTCACAGGGTATCTTTCCGGTAGCCAGCGTTTCGGACAATCTCAATATCAGCTGTCGACGCTTCTTCAAACGCTGGGGCGGTTTTCGTCACTCCCAACGTGAGGTACAGAACACTCAGGACTACATCCGCCGGTTGCGCATCAAGACGCCCGGCCCGAAAACGCCGATCGCCAATCTTTCCGGCGGCAACCAGCAGAAGGTAATCGTGGCGCGCTGGCTGGCGGAGGAGATCGACCTGTTCGTGATGGACGAGCCGACCCGCGGTATCGATGTCGGTGCGCGGCGGGATATCTATTCGCTGCTCTACGATCTCGCCGAGCAAGGCAAGGGGGTGTTGGTCATCTCAAGCGACCTGGCGGAAGTCAGTTCGATCTGCGATCGCATCGGCGTGATGCGGGACGGCGAGCTGATCGACATCGTTGCGCGGGAAGAGGCGACACCCGAGCGATTGCTGGGGCTGGCTTTGCCGGCCTGATACCGGCGCTTAATCGTCACCGGACGGTCCGATACCGTCGCACAGCTGCCATCATTTTTTCAAAAGCAGCGAATCTCAAGAGGATTCAGGATCATGAACGACAAAGTTGCCACATCAACGGCAATGCCATCCGAGGCGCGCCGCGGGCTGCCCAAACCACTACGGACGCTGCTCGACACCTCCGGCCTGATTGCCGTTTTCATCCTGCTGTTCGTCGGTCTCTCGGTGCTGGTGCCGGACTTCCTGACCGGGCGTAATATCGTCGGTCTGCTGCTGTCGGTGACGCTGATCGGCACCATCGCCACCACCATGATGATGGTACTGGCACTGGGTGAGGTGGATCTATCGGTGGCGTCGATCGTCGCTTTTTCGGGGGTGGTGGCGGCGATGGTGACTTCCACCAGCGGCAGCGTGGTCATCGGCGTGCTGGTAGGGATCCTCGCGGGGGCAGTCGTCGGGGCTTTCAATGGCTTCGTGGTCGCCCGTTTCGGTATCAACTCGCTGATTGCGACGTTGGCCGCGATGGAGTTCGTGCGGGGGCTGGCTTACATCACCTCCGGTGGCGACGCGGTAATGATCACCGTACCGGGATTCTTCGATCTCGGCAGCGCCTCGTTTCTCGGATTGACGCTGCCGGTGTGGACGATGATCGGGTGTTTCGTGGTGTTTGGTATCGTTCTCAACATGACCGCCTTCGGCCGTAATACATTGGCGACGGGGGGCAATTCGGAGGCAGCCAGTCTCGCCGGCGTCAATGTACGGCGCTTGAAGATCACGGTGTTTGCACTCCAGGGCCTGGTAGCGGGAATCGCGGGCGTGTTGTTGACCTCACGTATGGGCCTGGGGGATCCCAATACCTCTCAAGGACTCGAACTCGCCGTGATTTCGGCTTGCGTGTTGGGTGGTGTCTCGCTTTCCGGCGGTGTGGCCTCGATCACCGGTGTGCTGGTCGGCGTACTGATCATGGGCTGCGTGCAGAATGCGATGGGGTTGCTGAATGTTCCCACCTTCTATCAGTACCTCGTACGCGGCGCGATCCTGCTGCTGGCGGTGATGTTCGATCGCTGGAAACAGACGCGCCGAGCCGCTGGTTGACGGGCGTCTGTTAAAAATCTGCAACTTTGGTCGGATCGCACTCATCAACCCGTATGGCGAATACGTGTCTTGTCGCTCGCTGCCATCCAAGTGATAACCAAATGTGTATCTTTTATGTCGAATTTTGGCATTTCATGGTTATTGATGGTTGGCGCTAACGTAGCGGCACCCCACGGCGAGCACGCCAAGCTGAAGCCGTGGCGGCCGTCAGGAGGACACCATGCAAGACACGACACAAGCGGCAGCCGGTCTGTCCACGTTGGGGCTGATGGGTATTGCCGTTGCCGCCATCGCCATTCTGTTGATTCTGATCATTCGGGTGCGTCTGCATCCGTTTTTTGCGCTGGTTATCGTCAGTATCGGCACCGCGCTGGCGACCGGCATCTCGGTGGCGGACCTGTTACCGACATTGCTGTCCGGTTTCGGCACGACACTGGGCAACGTGGCTTTACTGATCGGCTTCGGCGCGGTGCTGGGGCGTCTGGTGGCCGTCTCCGGTGGCGCACGGGTACTGGCCGATACGCTGATTCACTTCTTCGGCAGCAAGCGAGCACCGCTAGGGCTGTCGATTGCCTGCCTGCTGTTCGGCTTTCCGATCTTTCTCGACGCGGCTTTCGTGGTGATGCTGCCGGTGATCTATTCGGTGGCCCGCGAACTCAAAGCGTCGTTGTTGCTATACGGCCTTCCGGCCGCGGGTGCTTTTTTGGTCATGCACGCGTTGATGCCGCCGCATCCGGGCCCCGTCGCGGCCGCGGTCTTTTTGCATGCCGATATCGGCCAAGTATTGTTCGTCGCGCTGCTGGTGGGGCTGCCGACCTGGTACGCGATGGGCTATCGATTGTCGCTGATGCTGGCCAAGCGGTCGCCGTTCCAACCCGTTCCGAATTTCATGGGCGGAGAGAGCGAGGAGATTCCGCCCGAGAAGCGCCCGACGTTCGGCACGGTGTTGCTGGTATTGCTGCTACCGCTGGTACTGATCTTTCTCAATACGGGGCTGTCGACGCTTGGCCAGAGCGGCGTAATTGATAGCGACAACCCCCTGGTTGCCGCGCTGATGGTGATTGGCGAGACACCGATCGCGCTGCTGATCAGTACCTGTATCGCCATGTGGCTGCTGGTCATTCGTGCCAGTGAACGCGGGGCGATGGATTCGATCAACGAGATCGTCGAACAGGCGCTATCACCGGTCTGCAGCATCATTTTGATCACCGGCGCCGGCGGCATGTTTGGCGGCGTGCTGACGGCCAGCGGTATCGGCGATGCGCTGGCGGATAGCCTGCAGGCCTTCGGATTGCCAGTGATTCTTGCCGGTTACGTGATCGCGGCCGTGATCCGAATTGCCCAAGGCTCGGCAACGGTCGCCGGAACCACGGCCGCCGGGATCATGGCGCCGGTCGTGCTCGGAGACCCGACGCTTGCCGGCTTGCCGGCGGCCTGTATCACCGTCGCGATCGTTGCCGGTGCCATCGGCTATTCCCATGTCAACGATTCCGGTTTTTGGCTGGTCGGGCGTTTTCTCGGTGTCGATACCAAGACCATGCTCAAGACATGGACGGTGATTTCCATCGGAATCTCGCTGATGGCGTTTGGCCTGGTGTGGCTGGTGTTTTCCCTGCTGTGAGCCTAGATAACATCCTTTGATAACACGCTTGATAGCACTTCGTGATTAACAACGCTTGATGACTGCCGTGACCGCCACCGTACTGACGATGGCTCGAGGAGAGAGAGATGAGCGATTCATCGGACAAGCCCCAGAACCCGTCCCAAAAACCAGAGTCCCAGAAAAAGCGCCAGCTGCGTTCCGCCCAATGGTTCGGTAGCGCCGACAAGAACGGGTTCATGTACCGCAGCTGGATGAAGAACCAGGGCATTCCGGACCATGAGTTCCAGGGCAAGCCGATCATTGGCATCTGCAATACCTGGTCGGAGCTGACGCCGTGCAATGCGCATTTTCGTAAGCTTGCCGAACACGTCAAGAAGGGCGTGCTCGAAGCCGGAGGCTACCCGGTGGAGTTCCCGGTGTTCTCCAACGGTGAGTCCAACTTGCGGCCGACCGCCATGTTTACACGCAACTTGGCCAGCATGGACGTCGAGGAAGCCATTCGCGGCAATCCCATGGATGCCGTGGTGCTGCTGGTCGGCTGTGACAAGACCACGCCGGCGCTGCTGATGGGCGCGGCGAGCTGCGATATTCCCACGCTCGTGGTGACCGGTGGGCCGATGCTCAACGGTAAGCACGAAGGCAAGGATATCGGCTCTGGCACCGTGGTGTGGAAGCTCTCGGAAGAGGTCAAGGCGGGCAAGATCTCGATCCATGACTTCATGGCCGCCGAGGCCGGCATGTCGCGCTCTGCCGGTACCTGCAACACCATGGGCACTGCTTCGACCATGGCTTGCATGGCGGAGTCGCTGGGCGTTTCCCTGCCGCACAACGCGGCGATTCCCGCCGTGGATTCGCGTCGCTACGTGCTCGCGCATCTCTCCGGCAACCGTATCGTCGAGATGGTCGATGAGGACCTCAAACTGTCTAAGGTTCTGACTCGCGAGGCGTTCGAAAATGCGATTCGTACCAATGCCGCGATCGGCGGCTCGACCAACGCGGTCATCCACCTGAAAGCGATCGCCGGACGCATCGGTGTCGACCTGCCGCTCGATGACTGGACTCGCATTGGCCGCGGCACGCCGACCATCGTCGACCTGCAGCCCTCGGGTCGATTCCTGATGGAAGAGTTCTATTACGCCGGCGGCCTGCCCGCCGTGCTGCGTCGGCTGGGAGAGGCCGATCGGTTGCCGCACAAGGACGCGCTGACCGTCAATGGCAAGACGTTATGGGAAAACGTCCAGGACGCGCCGCACTACAACGACGAGGTGATTCGTCCCCTGGATAATCCGCTGCGCGAGGATGGAGGTATTTGCATCCTGCGCGGCAACCTGGCGCCCAATGGCGCGGTACTCAAACCCTCGGCGGCTAGCCCCGAACTGATGAAGCATCGGGGGCGCGCGGTGGTGTTCGAGAATTTCGACGACTACAAGGCGCGAATCAACGATCCCGATCTGGAAGTCGAAGCCAACGACATTCTGGTGCTGAAGCACTGCGGGCCGCGGGGCTATCACGGCATGGCCGAGGTCGGCAACATGGGCCTGCCGCCCAAGATTCTCGAGCAAGGCATTACCGACATGGTGCGCATCTCGGACGCGCGCATGAGTGGCACGGCCTATGGCACGGTGGTGCTGCACGTGGCACCGGAAGCCGCGGCCGGCGGACCGTTGGCCGCGGTCCACAATGGCGACTGGATCTCTCTGGATTGCGACAGCGGTGCGCTCGATCTGGAAGTCGACGAGGGCGAAATCGCCCGGCGGCTGGCGGAAGCCGATCCAATGGCGGCCTCGAATCAGATCGCCACGACCGGTGGTTACCGCCAGCTCTACATCGAGCGGGTGCTGCAGGCGGACGAGGGCTGCGATTTCGACTTCCTGCGCGGATGCCGGGGAGCCGACGTGCCGCGCCATTCGCACTGAAATATCGTCTGATAAGCGACTGCGCTCGATGAGGCTGTGTTAAAAATCGGCTTAGAATGCTCATTTACACCCGTAAACTCGAACGCGAGCTCGGTCCGTTCTTCGCCGATTTTTGCCTTGCCTGATCCTCGCTCGCCAGCTTTTCAAACGATATCACCACGATTATTTGAAAGGAGCGCAAGGACTCGGTTGATTACTCGCCCATCAGCGTGGCGGTGACCTTCCGGGCACTGCCATGCTCACGATGCTCGCCCAGCCAGATGCCTTGCCAGGTGCCGGTGAGCAGATGCCCGTTGTCGACCGCGAGTGTCAGCTCGGTGCCGAACAGGCTGGCCAGCACATGAGCGGGCATGTCGTCCGGGCCTTCGAGCGTATGCTGCATACCGGACAGATTCTCCGGTGCCAGCTTGCTGGCGAATAGCGCCATGTCGTGGCGCACGTCCGGATCGGCATTTTCATTGAGGGTCAGCGACGCTGAGGTGTGCATCAGTTGGAGATGCAACAGCCCTGTACGGATATCGCGCATGTCGGCGAGGGCGCCGAGAATCTCGTCGGTAACCAGATGAAAGCCGCGCGAGCGGGATTTGAGCGAGAACTGGTAGCGTTGCCACATGATGATTAGCTCCTTTTCGGATAGGACGTGAGTGCGATTCATCCTAGAGGATCGTGATAATCCTGTCTTTCCATGGCAGAACCCCGGCTTATGAAGACCAAAGTCGCAGTCCCCGTACCGACGTTTGCGCTTAGGCTGGACGACTGCCAGAACCGGTAGTCGCCCCCAGGCGATTCGAAACCAGGAGGTGTTCGTGAAAATTCGTGCCGCCGTGATTCATGAAATGAAAAAGCCCCGCCCGTATCGGGAGTCGCTGCCGATGTCGATCGAGGAGGTCGAACTGGACGGGCCTGGGCCGGGCGAGGTGCTGGTCAAGATGCGTGCCGCCGGTCTGTGTCATTCGGATCTTTCCACGATCAACGGGGACCGGCCGCGTCCGTTACCCATGGTGCTGGGTCACGAGGCAGCCGGTGAGGTCGCCGAAGTCGGCGAGGGGGTCACCGATCTCGTCCCCGGCGATCACGTGGTGTTCTCTTTTGCGCCCAGTTGCGGCGCCTGCTCGTCGTGTCTTTCAGGGCGGGCGGCGCTGTGTCAGCCCGGCGCGGCAGCCAACACCGCCGGGCATCTGCTGGGCGGCGGGATGCGCCTACACAAGGGCGGAGAAAAGATCTATCACCACATCGGCGTTTCCGGTTTTGCCGAATACACGGTGGCTTCTCGTCGTTCCCTGACCAAGATCGCTCCCGACTTGCCGTTTCATATCGCGGCGTTGTTCGGATGTGCGGTGCTGACAGGTGTCGGCGCGCTCGTGCATACGGCGGGACTCCGGTTGGGGCAATCGGTATTGGTGGTCGGTCTCGGCGGTGTCGGCCTGGCAGCGGTGATGGGTGCAGTCGGCGGCGGTGCGCGACAAGTGATCGCAGCAGACATTGCACCGGACAAACTGGAAACCGCGAAGGCGATGGGCGCTACGCATATCGTCAATAGCGGCGATCCGGATGCGGTGGAGCAGGTGCGTGAAATCAGCGGCGGCGGGGTGGACATCGCTGCCGAGTTCGCGGGTGTGGCCAAGGCGCTGGAGTTTGCCTATGAATCGACCGCCCGTGGCGGTACGACCGTGACCTCCGGCTTGCCGCATCCCGACGTGCGGTTCGCTATCAGTCCGACGCGCATGGTCGCCGAGGAGCGCACGCTCAAGGGCTCCTATCTGGGCGGCCATGTGCCGTCGCTGGACGTGCCCGAGTACATTGCGCTCTATCAGTCCGGTCGCTTGCCGGTGGATCGATTGCTGACCCACAGACTGAAGCTGGACGAGATCAATCTGGGCTTCGATCGTCTGGCCAATGGAGAGGCGATCCGCCAGATCATCGATTTCGACTGACCCATCTTCGTCAGCGGTGGGCGAGCTTGCGTTGATGTTGCATGAACGCCTCCTGACGTCTGCCGTGCGAAGTGGAATGCAATGTAGCGACCGACTGCTAGTCTTGACTGAGTCTTACGAAAATCGTGAGATCGACTGCATGTGTCGATCTCCGGTAATCATTGGGCATTTCACCCGTCATCGATAGGAGAGAGTCATGGCTCAGACACGAGTCGAGCGCGATAGCATGGGCGAACTGGAAGTTCCCGAGAGTGCACTCTACGGCGCTCAGACGCAGCGCGCCGTGAACAATTTTCCGATTAGCGGTCAGCCGCTGCCGCCAGAGTTCATCGCTGCCGTGGCGCATATCAAGCGTGCAGCGGCGCAGGTCAATGTCGAGTTGGGGCTGCTCGACGACGCGCGGGCCAAGGCCATCGTGGCCGCGGCCGACGAGATCATCGATGGCAAGCATGACGATCAGTTTCCGATCGACGTGTTTCAGACGGGGTCGGGCACCTCGACCAACATGAACGTCAATGAAGTGATTTCCCACCTCGCCAGCCGCGACGGGCTAGAGGTCGGCCCCAACGATCACGTTAACATGGGACAGTCGAGCAATGACGTGATTCCCACGGCCATTCATCTGGCGGCGGCGATTCAGGTGCGAGAACGTCTGCTGCCGGCCATCAGCTATCTGCGTTCGGTTATCGACGATAAGGCAATAGCCGTCGATGACGTGGTCAAGACTGGTCGCACGCATCTGATGGACGCGATGCCGGTACGTTTGAGCCAGGAGCTCGGAGGATGGTCCAGTCAGATTGGCCAAGCGATCGAGCGGTTGGAAGATGGATTGAAGCGCATTACCCGCCTGGCACTTGGCGGTACGGCGGTAGGGACGGGCGTCAACGCTCACCCTGAGTTTGCTCAGAAAGTGGCACAGCGCCTGGCGAGCGATACCCATCTCGAGTTCCGTCCCAATGACAGCTTTTTTGCCAGCCTGGCATCACAGGATGCGGCGGTGGAGCTTTCGGGTCATCTCAAGACCTATGCCGTGGCGGTGATGAAGATTGCCAACGATCTGCGCTGGATGAATTCCGGGCCGCTCGCGGGCCTGGGCGAGATCGAGCTGGAGGCGTTACAGCCGGGCAGTTCGATCATGCCAGGTAAGGTCAATCCCGTAATTCCGGAATCTGCCGCCCAGGTGGCGGCACAGGTCATCGGCAATGACACCGCCATTACCGTCGGGGGTCAGAGCGGCAATTTCCAGCTCAACGTCATGCTACCGCTGATCGCGCATAATCTGTTGGGGTCGATCAAGCTATTGGCCAATGTCAGCCGACTGTTGGCCGACCGCGCCATCGCCACGTTCAACGTGCGTCGCGACAACATCGAGAGTCCGCTGTCCAAGAATCCGATTCTGGTGACGGCGCTCAACTCGGTCATCGGTTACAACGCGGCGGCGGCAGTGGCCAAGAAAGCCTATCAGGCGGGGCGGCCGATCATCGACGTCGCCGAAGAAGAGACCGATCTATCCCGCGACGAGCTCGAGCGCCTGCTCGATCCGGCCACGCTGACCGAAGGCGGGATTCCGGAATAACGCCTGAAACGCTTATCTTCAGGCTTCGACATGAAAACGCCACCCGGCTGGGTGGCGTTTTTTCGTGACGGCGTTTCAAGACAGACGTTCGGGCAAGCGCTCAGACCGGTGCTTCGCCTTGGCGTTGCTGCGCTTCTTCTATCGTATCGTCAGCGTCTTCGCGTTCATTCACATCGGCCTTCTCGGGCTCGTTCTCATCGGCGCGGGAAGGGTTGTGACACAGCGTGACTAGAATCGGAAAATGGTCGGATCCGATTTCGGACAGTCGCTGCATATGAACGAGCGTGAAATGCTCGGTGACGAAGACGTGATCCAGCGGCCAGCGCAGCATCGGGTATTTGGCATGGAAGGTACTGTATTGTCCACGTCCACGTCGAGGATCGAGCATGCCACTGATCCGGCAGAACAGCTTGGTCGTCGGCGACCATGCCACATCATTGAGATCCCCGGCGACGATGGTAGGGCTATCGTTCTTGGCAATGATTTCACCCACTAGCATCAGTTCCGCATCCCGCCATAACGATTCATCGCTTTCCGATGGGGCGGGCGGCCGCGGATGCAGTGCATGAAAGCGAATGCGTTTGCCACTCTTCAGCCTCACCCAGGCATGAATCGAGGGAATGTCATCTTGAATCAACCACTTGACTTCGACATCCTCCAGCGGCAATCGCGAGTACAGGTGCATGCCATAGAGGTTATCCAACGGAATACGGACTGCTTCCGGCATCTTTTCGCCAATGGCGGCATCCAATTGATCCCCCCACCACTGGTCGGACTCCAGCGTCAGCAACATATCCGGTTGGTGTTCCTCGACGAGAGCGATCAGTTTCTCGGCTTGGCGATTCGGTGTCAGCACATTGGAGACGAGTAGCTTGAGCTCGTGATCCGGCTCGTGGGACTCGGCCTCGACGACGAGGCACCGTGCCAGCGACGTCCACGGGTAAACCCGAGCCCACTGAATGGTGGCCGCGGCCGCACTGGCGATGACGCCCGCCCAGTGCCACCAGGCGCTAGGCCCAAACGCGAGCTGAACCAGTGCCAGGACGGTGGCGATGACGGCGATTTGAAGAAGCGGAAAATCGAAGCTGCGGACAATCCAGTGACGGATCCTCAGATAGGGCGCCAAGGTAATCAACAAAATGAGGCAACCAAGACAGGTAAATAGAAGTTGCAGCAACGGGTCGTTCCTTGTGTCGGGATAGGGCGCCATGCTCGGCCAGGGTAGCAGATACAGGGCTGGCGCCTACGCTAGTATGGCGTTTCGGCGATCTCTCGACAGCTAGCAACTCATGAGACTTTGGATAAAGACTCCGGGGTGATGGCGGGATGCTGTTCGAGGTAACACGTCAGCGCTTGCTGCTCGTCATTCGTCAAACGCAGCCCCAGCTTGGTGCGGCGCCATAGAATATCCTCGCTGGTGCGTGCCCACTCGTTCTCGATCAGATAGTCCACCTCGGCGCGAGTCAGGCCGCCGCCGAACGGTTGACCGAGAGCATCCTGGCTCTGTTTGTCTTTCAGGAACCTCAAGCACAGCGTGCCGTAGCTGGAGGCGAAACGCTCGGCACGCTCTCGGCCGAGAAACGGATATTCACGCAGGAGTTGGGCGACGAATATCTGACGCGACTCGATCTCTCCACCGGGTAGAGGAGCATCGGCTGTCCAGGCCTGCCCCATATTGGATAACAGCGGCTGCAGTTTATGCATCGCCGCTTCGGCAAGCTTTCGGTAAGTGGTGATCTTGCCGCCGAAGATCGACAGTATTGGAGCGCCGTGCTTATCGAGATCGAGGGTGTAGTCGCGAGTCATGGCCGATGGGTTTTCCGATTCGTCATCGCATAGCGGGCGAACCCCCGCATAGGTCGAAATGACATCCTCACGGCTCAGCTGCTTGACGAAGTGGGAGTTGAGCACGTCGAGCAGATAGTCGATCTCCTCGTCGTTGATGCTGACTTTGGAAGGATCGCCCTGGTAGCGACGATCCGTGGTGCCGATCAAGCTATAGCGTTGCTGGTAGGGCAACACGAATACGATACGGCCATCCCGATTCTGCAGGATGTAGGCGCGGTCATCGTCGTTGAGCCGTGGCACGATGAGATGACTGCCCTGGATCATGCGGATGCCGTAGCGCGAGTCACGCTTGGCATTGCCCTTGACGAAAGATTCCACCCAGGGGCCGGCGGCGTTGACCAGTACCTTCCCCCGGTATTCGTGATGTTCGCCGGTATCCCGATTTTCCAGATTGACTACCCATTGACCCTGTTCCTCACGGGCCTCGGTGCAGCGTGTGCGCACCCGGATGTCTGCACCGTTCTCTTGCGCCTGGAGGGCGTTCAAGACCACCAGTCGGGCATCATCCACCCAGCAGTCGGAATACTCGAACCCGCGCTTGATCGTCGGCACCAATGGGCTTTCCGAGCCGAAGCGAAGGCTCTTCGCGTTAGGCAGGCTGTCACGGTGACTTAGATGATCGTAGAGAAACAGACCGGCACGAATCATCCAGCCCGGACGCAGATGTGGCTGGTGCGGAAGAATGAAGCGCAGCGGCCAGACAATGTGAGGTGCCTTGCGCAGCATGACCTCGCGCTCTCTCAGCGCCTCGCGAACGAGACGGAATTCGCGATGCTCGAGATAACGCAGGCCGCCATGGATCAGCTTGCTGCTGGCCGAGGAAGTCGCACTAGCCAGATCGGCCTGTTCACACAGAAGCACGGAAAGGCCTCGTCCAGCGGCATCGTTGGCAATGCCGGTGCCATTGATGCCGCCACCGACAACGATGAGATCGTAGACGTGGTGCTGTGTCGCTGAGGCCATGCCGTCCTCCAGGAAAGGTGATGGAGTTGGATATGTTCGATTACGAAAATAAATTAATCACTTTCGAACATCAATAGGCTCAGGGTGTTTTCATCGACCAATTGGGGAGGGAGAAAGCTATCGGAGGGCAGGTAAGGCGAGGCGACAAAGCCGGCTTCGTGCCGGTTTTGTCGAGGAGGTCGGCTTTATCGAGGAGAAAGGCTTTGTCGCGAGAGGAAGGCGGTATCAGCCCACGTCGGCGGTAACGGCTTCGATGTCGACAGACATCGATGGGTCCGCGACATAAAGTATCACGTCATGTTCGCGCATCAGCCGACACAACACGTCAGGAGGTTGGCGGTCAGTAAAAAAGGCATTGATCTGGCTAAGATTGCCTTGCCGCACCACGGCGTTGCGATGGAACTTCGAATGGTCTGCGGCCAGAAAGACCTGACGGGAGTTGCGCAAAATGGCCTGGGCCACGCGAACTTCCTGATAATCGAACTCCAGCAGCGAGCCATCGCCATCGATGCCACTGATCCCGATGATGCCGTAGTCAACCTTGAACTGGTTGATAAAATCGATGGTGGCTTCGCCGATGATGCCGCCATCTCGGGAGCGAACCTGGCCACCGGCGACAATGACGTTGAAATCGGTCTTGTGTTGCAGGATGGCAGCGACATTGAGGTTATTGGTGATGACCTCGAGCCCGGTGTGCTGACATAGCGCCTCGGCAATGAATTCGTTACTGGTCCCGATGTTGATGAACAGCGATGAAGAATCGGGGATATGACTGGCGAGCATTTCAGCGATGCGGCGCTTGGCGTCCAGATTCAGCGTCTTGCGTGTGTGATAGGCGGTATTGACGGTACTCGACTCGAGCCCGGCGCCCCCATGCACGCGCTTGACGATGCCTTCCTCTGCCAGCTGGTTAAGATCTCGGCGTACCGTCTGGGGCGTGACGGCAAAGTCGCGGGCAAGTTGTTCGATCGACGCATAGCCCTGGCGCTTGACCAGTTCAACGATGGCTTCGTGACGTTCCTGCTGTGTCATGTTGATTCCCTGCCGCGGTCCGATGGCTATTCTTGGAATGATGCGTTCTTGAAATGACGCATGGGGGAGTTTACCAAAGCTAATCGCATTGCCGTTGCCCCGGTTGTAGCCATCTCGACTCAAGCGGGTTCGACCATGGTCTAAGTGTTGGAAAGCGAATTCGTATTGTTGTCAATCGAAAATAAAAATAGGGTTAATAGTCTGGAAACGAACTTTTTCATGTCGCGATTCTGATCATTGGCAACGTTCCAGATGAACGTATCCAGTCAAGGAGTGAAACGATGGCCTCATATATTCTTTCCATCGATCAGGGAACGACGAGTTCCCGGGCGATACTATTCAATCGACAAGGTCAGGTCATGGGCGTGGCTCAGGAAGAGTTCGCCCAGCATTTTCCCGATGATGGCTGGGTCGAGCACCACACCGACGACATCTGGCAGTCGGTATTGCGAACCTCCCGCCAGGTGATGCAGAACCTGGGAGTGTCCTCCAGCGACGTCGCTGGCATCGGCATTACCAATCAGCGAGAGACCACGGTGCTGTGGGATCGTCAGACTGGCGAGACGCTGTACAACGCGATCGTATGGCAGGACCGGCGTACCAGTTCCTACTGCCGGGAGCTGATCCAGCAGGGCCACGAGAATTTCATTCAGGAGCGCACCGGGTTACTGATCGATCCCTATTTTTCCGCCACCAAGCTGCGTTGGTTGCTGGAGAACGTGGATGGTGCTCGAGAGCGAGCCGAACGCGGCGATCTGGCTTTCGGCACGGTCGACAGTTTTTTGCTGTGGAAACTCACCGATGGCAAGGTCCATGCGACGGATGCGACCAATGCTTGCCGGACCTGCCTGTTCAACATTCATACCCAGGCGTGGGACCAGGAGCTACTCGATCTATTCGAGATCCCCGCTTCTCTCATGCCCGAGGTCCTCGATTCCAGCACCGAGTTCGGCGTTACCACGCCGCAACTGCTGGGCGGCCCGATTCCCATTGCCGGTATCGCCGGCGACCAACAGGCGGCTTTGATCGGCCAGACGTGTTTTTCCCCGGGTATGTGCAAGAGCACCTACGGTACCGGGTGTTTCATGATCATGAATACTGGCGATACGCCGGAAGTCTCCAGGAACCGTCTGTTGACCACGGTGGCTTATCGCCTCGACGGTAAGCCGACCTACGCCATGGAGGGCAGTATCTTCGTAGCCGGCGCCACCGTTCAGTGGATGCGAGATGGCCTCAATCTTTTTGGCACCGCTTCCGAGACCGAAGCGCTGGCGCGCAAGACACGGATGGGGCATGGCGTCTATCTGGTGCCCGCGTTCACCGGTTTGGGCGCACCGCACTGGGATCCGCAGGCGAGAGGGGCGATTTTCGGCCTGACTCGCGATACCGGTATTGCCGAGATCGTGGCAGCCGGGCTGCAGGCGGTGTGCTATCAGACGCGCGATCTGCAGGGCTGCATGGACGACGACATCAAGGCTCGCATCGGTCGTTTACGGGTCGACGGCGGCATGGTCAGCAACAATTGGGTCATGCAGTTCCTCGCCGACATGTTGGGTGTGCCGGTCGATCGGCCAACCATTCTGGAGACTACCGCATTGGGCGCGGCCTACTTGGCCGGCCTGCATGTCGGCTGGTATACGAATCTCGAAGAGATCAGCGAACTCTGGCGCTGTGAGCGGACGTTCGAACCGCAGATGGAAGAAACGGAGCGAGAACGGCTCTATAGCGGGTGGCTCGATGCCATTTCTCGCGTGATGCACCGCGACCCTCAAGGTGCACAAGCGTGATCTGGGAAGTCATGCGCGGCGAGTTCCTCGGCACGATGTTTCTGATCGTGTTCGGAGGCGGGGTCGTTGCCAACGTCGTGCTCACCAACACCAAAGGTAACGGCTCGGGATGGATCGTGATCGCTACAGGCTGGGGCTTCGCGGTCATGATCGGTGTCTTTGTGGCGATGGCTACCGGATCTCCGCAGGCCGATCTCAATCCCGCCGTTACGTTATCCAAGTGGATTTTGGGTATTCATCACGATATTGAGCTGGTGGTTTCGATGGTTGCCGCGCAGATGGCGGGTGCGTTCGTGGGCGCCATTGGCGTCTGGCTCGCCTATCTGCCCCACTGGCGTTGCACCGAAGACAGCGCGGTCAAGAGAGCGGTGTTCTGTACCGACCCGGCAGTGTCACACCGCACCGGTAATCTGCTTTGCGAGCTCATTGGTACGCTAGTCCTGATCTTCGGTATCGGCGCGATCGCCAGCTCCGGTACTATCAGTGATGGCCTGTTGCCTTACCTGGTCGGCATGCTGGTGTGGGCGATCGGTCTGTCGCTGGGTGGGCCTACCGGATACGCCATCAATCCCGCGCGAGATCTAGGGCCAAGATTGGCTCACGCGGTGTTACCGATTCATGGCAAGGGCGACTCCGGCTGGCAATATGCCTGGGTACCCATCGTCGGACCGTTGGCGGGGGCGGTAGTCGCTGCACTGATGTGGCAGCGTCTGTTGCCGGTCTGATCGCCACGGTTCTGATGAGAAGAGGCGCTCGAGCAGCATGTCCTGGTCACTCAATCCAGGATACGCTGCTCATCGGCCGAAAATGAATTGTGTCGGCATGACAGGCAGTTGGCGCCGATTTTTTATGCCGTGAGGGTTGCATTCCGCGTCCGCGCGGGTAGAATTCGCATCCGTTGTCGCGGCGAGCTCGCCGCCACCCTTGCAGGACCGTAGCTCAGTTGGTTAGAGCGCCACGTTGACATCGTGGAGGTCAGCGGTTCAAATCCGCTCGGTCCTACCAATCCAGGGTCCTACCAATCCAGATTGGGTCTACGACAACTCTACTCTAGGACCATAGCTCAGTTGGTTAGAGCGCCACGTTGACATCGTGGAGGTCAGCGGTTCAAATCCGCTTGGTCCTACCAATTTCGAAACCCCGAGCTATGGCTTGGGGTTTTTT